>Ga0070741_10003268_pt1 | contig 40766 bp, 33 predicted proteins | sample Coa_R1_4_FD_66440 | JGI IMG/M metagenome (GOLD analysis project Ga0070741, IMG submission 66440) | Surface soil microbial communities from Centralia Pennsylvania, which are recovering from an underground coalmine fire - Coalmine... | ecosystem: Environmental > Terrestrial > Soil > Unclassified ...
GAACTGGTCAATGATGACCTGGGCTCCGTTGGCGAAGTCGCCGAACTGCGCTTCCCAAAGCACCAGCGCTTCCGGATAATCGCGGCTGAACCCGAACTCAAAGCCGAGCGCCGCCGCTTCCGAGAGCGGCGAGTCATAGCACTCAAAAGCGCCCTGCCCGGAATGCAGGTGTTGCAGCGGGATATACTCTTCTTCCGTCTCTACATCGACCAGCACAGCGTGCCGCTGGTTGAAGGTTCCCCGGCGGCTGTCCTCCCCGCTCAGGCGAATGCGGACGCCGTCCCAAGCCAGACTGCCGAAAGCCAGGGCTTCGGCCATGCCCCAATCCACCAGCCGCTTGCCCCGGGTCATTTCCCGGCGCTGGTCGAGCCCGCGCCGGATCTTCGGATGCATGTGAAAGCCCTCGGGCGCGGTGGTAATGCGCTCTGTGATTTCATTCAGCCGCTCGCGCGGAACGCCGGTGTCTACCTCGAAAGAAGGGTCGTAGGGGCCGCCCCGGAACGCAGACCAGTAGTCGGGCAGTTCCCGGAGCAGAGGCGCCTTGCGGGTGGTCCTGGCGTGCTCTTGCTCCTGCTCCAATTCGGTTCGGATCCGCTGCTCGAGGGCCTCGAGGCTGTTTGCATCCTGCCCGATCGCTTCGGCGTACAACTTCCAAAGGGGCGGGCGATTCTTGATCTTTTCATAGAGGATCGGCTGGGTTGTGGTAGGGTCCTCGACTTCGCTGTGGCCGTGGAGCCGGTATCCGATCAAGTCGATCACCACGTCGCTCGAAAAGGCGTAGCGGTATTCCAGGGCCATGCGCGCGACCCGTACCACGGCATCCAGGTCCTCTCCGTTCACGTGGAAGATCGGTATGTCCAGCCGCTTCGCGACGTCGGAGGCGAAGCGGGACGAATGCAGATCCCGCGGGGCCGTAGTAAAGCCGATCAGGTTATTCACAATCACATGAATCGTTCCGCCGACGGTGAAACCGCGTAAATTGGCGAGGTTCAGAGTCTCGGCGACGATGCCCTGGCCCGCAAAGGCCGCATCGCCGTGCAGAGTAATCGGAAGCACACGGACGCGGGCGCCGTCTCCAAGGCGGTCCTGTTTGGCGCGCGCGCGACCCAAAACCACTGGATCGACCGCTTCCAGATGGCTGGCATTGGAAACTAGGGAAACTCGCAGCACGCGGCCGTGTTGCGTCCTATACTCGCCGGTGGCTCCGATGTGATATTTCACGTCGCCCCCGCCCAGCACGCTGCGCGGATTGAAGTCCTCGAAGCGCGCAAAGATGTCAGCCGGACGCTTGCCGAGCGTGTGCGCCAGTATATTCAGGCGGCCGCGGTGGCTGACGCCCAGCACAACCAACTCGGCTCCTTGTTCGCCGCCTGCATCCAGCACTTCATCCAGCAGTGGGATCAAGGCGGTGGCTCCTTCCAGCGAATAACGCTTGGTGCCGAGGTACCTGGTTTGCAGCACCCGCTCGAGCATATCGGCGCGGATAAGCCGTTCGAGGATGCGGTTGCGATCCGGCGTCGGCGCCGCAGCTTCCATGCGTTCCCGAACCCACCGGCAGCGGTCGGCGTACGGTATGTACATGAATTCGGCGCCGATCGGCCCGCAGTAAACGGCTCGCCCGAGATCGGCGTCCGGGCCCGTGAGGTCCAAATCGGGGTGATGGAAAGGTTCCAGGCGGCCCAATGGGTCCAGATTTGCCTGCAAATACCCCCAGCGGGGAAAGGCTTCGGGGATTCGCTCGTGGTCCATAAATTGATAGTAGCCCAGAGAGCAGCAATCAGAGTAAATTACAGGAATTCAAGGTGCGAAGCGTGAGCAAAGGCGAGAGCAGGAGGGCAAGTCATCCATGAGTTTTTCTTGTGCCATATACAAACGGACAGCGGCTTTCGCTGCCTGGATCGTTTTGGCCGCGGCGCCCGCCGTCCGTCCTGCCGAAGCGCCGTCCGCCGAACCAAGCCGCGCCTGGACTATCTTGATCACCGGGGCCGGCGAGCAAAACAGCACAAGACGAATCCAGGCCATCGCGGCGCTCGGAACCATGCAGGGCATTCCGAAAGCCGTTGACCTCGTCGAGAGGGACCTGGCTGACAAGGACTGGAGCGTCCGGCAGGCGGCAGTGATTGCGCTGGGCGAACTGAAATCGAGACCATCGATCCCCAAACTGGAAAAAGCCCTCGGCGATGAAACACCGGACGTGAGCTTCACAGCGGCCAAAGTCCTGTGGGATATGGGAGATCGAAGCGCGAGGGATATGTTTCTGGAAATCCTCGCCGGCGAGCGCTCCGAATCCCCGGGGCTCATCAAAAGCTCGCTGCGCGACGCCAAATCGAAATTACACAACCGGACTGCTCTGGCGCTGATGGGGATCAAGGAAGGCGCCGGCTTTGCTTTGGGCCCGTTTTCTATGGGAATTACTGTTGTTGAAGACCTGCTCAAAGACAATGGAGCTCCGGCGCGGACGCTGTGCGCCGCTCTGCTGGGGTCGGATACTGACCCTAAGACGCTGCAAGGTCTGGAAGACGCCCTCACCGACAAAAACTGGACCGTGAGGGTGGCGGTCGCGAAAGCCTTAGGAGCGCGCGGCGACGCGAACTGCATTCCTAAGCTGGAAGCTCGTTTTGAAGACGATCATGACGCGGTCCGCTATATGGCGGCCGCTTCCATAGTGAAGCTGAGCACTCCACTGGCAACGGCAAAGTCTCGAAAAACCGGCAAGCCCGCCCGACGTTAGCGATTCGACGACGGTAAATTGACGGCCGTGGCCGGATGGGCGACAGCCGGCCGCTTGGGAACCACCGCGGCACTGGCTGCGGCGTCCTTTTTCAATTCCTGTTGCGCCGCGGCCAGTTTGGTTCGCTCAAACCGGCGCGCGGCTGCTTCCGCAGGCTCCGCCTTCGCTTCCGGTTTCGTGGATTCGCTCTGGTTCGAGGAACGCGGTCCGCCCGCGCGGACCTCCTTTTGCATTTGGGCTCTGGCCGCGGCCAGCTTGGCCCGTTCGAATTTCAATGCATCGCGTTCAGCAGCACTCGTTTGCGCGGCTGTGGGCATCAAAAATGCCGCCCCAAGTAAACCCGAGAATACCAGCGGAATCGCCTTCATGGCGCCACCCCCTATTCGGGCTCTTCGGCAGATGGTTTAGGCATCTTAGCGGCCAAATGTCTAAGTAGCTGAAAAATATCCACTAAAAATTTAACGGGGAGGGCAAATTTTCAGGCACTTTTTACATCACCCCGGCCGGACGTTCGGGGTGGCTTGCCTCGTTGCGGTACACTGTCGGGCTGGGAAGTCCACGCAAGAGAAAGTTTCTTAGGGAGAACCATGCGGAAACTCAACGCTGCTTTCTTCGTGCTCCTCTCCTGGATAGCGCCGCTCAGGGCCAATAATCTTGTATTTATTTTTCATAGCGCGGCAACAACGGCGGAAATCTACGACGCGGATACACTCCAATTGCTCGCTTCCCCTAATGTTGGCACGGGAGCCGTCAGGGCTTTCGGGGCGCCCGATCCAAACAATCCCGGCCAATTGCTGAAATTGTACGTTATTACGGCTAACACCGTCGTCGTACTGAATGCGCAGACGTTCGCCATTCGCGCGACCTTGAATTTGCCCGGCGCTCTCGCCGCAGGTCCCAACGCATCTGCTCTCACCGGTGATGGCAAGCGCTTGCTGGTGGCGGCCGGCGGCCAGGTGAACGTCATCAATACGACAGACTCGTCGGACGCGATCGCCGCGGCGATTGCCACGCCGGCCCCGCCGACAGGCATCGTTGTGTTGCCGAATTCCCGGCGCGCTTACGTGACGCTCAGCGGTTCTCCCGCCATCCAGATCATTGACTTGAGCATATCCCCGCCGGGTTTGACCTCGGTGACGGCTAGCCTTCCGCCGGGCATCCTTCCCGCCGCGATAGGCATCGCTCCGAATGGCTCTAGGATTTATGTATCAGCTACGGACGGTATCTATGAGATCGACCGGGTGTCGAATTCTCCCGCAAAAATCGCCGCGGCCGTCGCCAGCAGTTTCAATTTTGTTCCTGACGCGCCGGTTCCGAGCGCGGTCCTGAATGCGGGGGTTAACGCACCGGTTTTGGATCTGGCGGCGCGGACCATCGGTCCCTTTCCATTCACCATATCCGGCGCTCCCACCATCAGCAAAGTGACCCTGCCCGGAGCGGGCCGCGTTTTTTTGCTGGCGGGCAGCCCGGGCCACCTCTATCAGGGCGAGCTCAGCGCCGGAGGTTTGGTTTCGGAGGTTGTCAATCCCCAAACCAGCGCTACGCTTGGCCCGAACGCCGTAAACATGGAAGCTTCTCCGGACGGGAGCAAACTGTTTGTTGCTTTTTCTGACGGAAAGTTCCTGAAACTGGATCCGACCGGAGCGGCGGCGCCCGTGGCCAAGAATACGCTCTCCTCAACCTCATCACTTTCGTTGGTGTACGCCCCCGCCGTGCAAGCCAGTACATTGGAAATTTATGGGGGAGATCATCAGGCGGCCGCCGCCAGCACGATTTTGCCGGCGCCTCTGGCCGTCCGCGCTCTGGCCAACGGCTTTCCTGTCTTCGGAGCCAGCATAAACTTCAGTTCGGCCACGACTGGCGTACAACTGGATTCGCCTGTAACGACCAATCTGATGGGAGTGGCGGAATCTCAGGTTTTTCTGCCCGTGGCGACAGCGGTTCAAGTGCAAGCCGGCATCGGGTCCGGGGGGAATGCGCCGCCGGCCGTTTTCAATCTCAACAGCGGCAGCGCCGGGCCTTCGATCATCAACAAGATTTCCGGCGATCACCAGTTGGTGGTGCAAAATACGGCTTTTCCATTTCTGCTGGTCGTGCAGACGGCTTCAAACACGACGCTGTCCGTCGGTTTTCCAGCAGCCGTGAATTGCCCGAGCCAGGTGACGACCGATCTGAATGGCATGGCCTCCATTCAGTGCTCCGCGCTTTCGGTAGCCTCCCTCACTGCGGTCAGCATCAACGTGACCGATCCCTTCGGCAATACGCTTTCCGACCCGTTCCACGCCAATATCGTTCTCTCAAATGCCGATTTGCCGGTGTCCGTCACTTTGCAAACTAGCGCCGTTCCGCTCACCGGCATGGTGCAACAGACGATCCCGAATGCGATCCAGGTGCAAGCCCAGAAAGCCGACGGAACAAACTCACCCGAGGTCGGAGTGCTTTTTACTTCGCAGCAGAGCGTGGCCTTTAACCCCGTGCTGGCGGTAACGAGCGGCGGCGCGGCAAGCACTTCGATCACTTTTGGCTGTTCCCTGGGCGCAGGCTCGATCACGGCTACTCTACAGGCTCCCGGATCGCCGTCGGCCTCGGTCACGTTTACGGCCACACCCGGCCCGCCGGCGCAAATCCTAAAAAAGCAAGGCGACAACCAGAGCGGCAGCCCGGGCCAGGCGCTCGTGGTGCAGTTGACCGACACGTGCGGAAATCCGCTCTCGAACCAGCCGGTCGCCTGGGCTGTGAGCGCCGGATCTGCGGCGCTGGAAAACACAATTAACGTCACCGATTTTCGCGGCAATGCGTCGGCCCTCGTGCGGCTCGGAACCACACCGGGCGCGGTGACCGTGACCGCTACCTCCGGAAGCTTCAGCGCTAATTTCAGCTTGACGGTGCAGGTGGCGGCGTCGCAGCTTGTCGTCGTTTCCGGGAACAACCAGACCGTTGCCGCCGGACAAACCGCCGCAGAGCCCCTTGTCGTGCAGGTGCAGGACTCGAGCGGAATAGGAGTTTCGGGGATTAATGTGGCGTTCAGCGTTTTTTCAGGCCCGGCCACGCTCGGCTCGACGCAGGCAACGACGGACTCTCAGGGCCGCGCCTCGACGACGGTCCGAGCCGGCAACGCGCTCGGACCGGTGACAATCGTGGCTACCGCGGTCAACCGGACGGTCAGCTTCAATCTGAGTGTCGTCGGGCGCGTGCCTTCGGTTTCCAGCCTGGGGTTTGTGAACGGCGCGAGCTTCCAGCCAGGGTGGGCGCCAGGCAGCACCGGCACGATCTTCGGCGTAGGACTGGGGGAAGGCGTCAACGGCGTAGTGGCCGCCAGACAGGCTCCATTCCCGACAACATTGCAGGGCGTGCAGGTGACCGTGGCGGGAGTCAGCGCCCCTATCATTTCACTGGCCAACGTGAACGGGCAGGAACAGATCAATATTCAGGTGCCGTTCAATATCCCCGCGCCGGGAACGGCGACTGTAGTTATCAATAATAACGGATCGAGCGCAAGCTTCCAGGGCGTACAAATTCTGCCGGTGCAGCCCGGTATTTTCGAGTTCAGCTCCGGTGGGACTCTTCTGGCGGCGGCGATGCACACTGACTTCAGCGTGGTCACGCCATCCAATCCCGCCCATCCGGGCGAGACAATTCTTCTGTTCTTGACGGGCCTTGGCGCGACGACTCCGCCGGTTGCCACCGACGTGGCGGGGCCGACATCGCCTTTAGCCGCTACGGTAGTCCGGCCGGAGGTAATGGTGAACGGCCAAGCCGCCCAGGTTTTAGGAAGCTGGTATGCTCCGCTGCTGTATACGGCTTACCAGATCAACTTCGTAATCCCGCCGGGCGCCTCTTCAGGCCTGGACACGATCACCGTTATCGCGGGTGCAGTCGCCAGCCAGACCTCCAGGATTCCCGTGCAATGAGAGGCCGCCGGCTCGGCCCAAGAAATGCCGGCGAGGAGTCACAGCGCGTTTACCGGGCGTCGTGGAAGATGACTCCCAGCGTGTATCGGGCGCCGCTGTGAAGCCGGCTCACGCCGTGTCGCATGTTGGCGCGATAATAGCCCCGTCCTCCGCGTACCGGCCGGTAGCGGGTGGAGAAAATGACCATTTCGCCCTGCTCGCCGGTAATCGCCTCTCCCTTGGATTGCGCTCGCGGGCGCTGCTCGACCAGCAAAAACTCGCCGCCCGTATAGTCCCGATTCCGCCGGCTGAGAAAACAGGTGATCTGCAAAGGAAAGCTGAGTTCGCCGTAGAGGTCCTGATGGAGACAGTTGTAGTCCCCGGCCTCGTAATGGAGCAGCAACGGCGTCGGTTTGCCTTGGCCTTTTTCCCGGCACTGCGCAAGGAATTGAGCCAGCCGTTCCGGATAGCGCTCTTGGGATCCCATCGCGTCCATCCAGCGGTTCGCAATGGCGGCGAGCGGCGGATACGCGTGTTCCCGCAGCTCTGCCACCACCTCCGGCAGCGGATATCGAAAATATTTGTAATCGCCCGCGCCGAAGCGATATCGCGCCATATCGATGCGGCTGCGAAAGCGCGAGTCATCGGAGTAGAGAGAGACCAGCTCGCTGCATTCTCCGGGCAGGAGCACTGGGCCAGCTTTCGCGTATCCAAACTCCCACAGATTTTGCTCAATGGAAAACCAGTCGAGCGCCTCAAGTCTCTGCCGGATGCTCATGCCAGGCCCGATTGCCGCCAAGCGACCATCATAGGGCCAAACTGGACGGGCCGCACGGAGAGAGAACAGCGCCTCCGAGATCCTTACTCGCTGGACGCGGAAAGACTCCGGGCGAGAGCCTGTCACGCGGTGGTTGCCATAGGTGGCTTCGGCGTGCCGGCGGAGCCGCCGATAATCGAAGAAAAGGCGGAGAGCACCAAACCTCCGAACAAGATGAGAGCGGTAAGCGAAGCTGCGCCCGAGTTTATCATTGCTGTGGCGCTCTCGCTTCCCGAGCTTGAGGGAGACGCCGCCGAATCCGCCACCAGAGCGGCGGTTCGCACGATCGCAGCCGACCCGCTCACCAGGAATGAAAACAGGGCAAGCGTTGCGACCGTGGTAAGACCCCAGGTCACCAGCCCATGCATTCGTCCGATGCCGGGACGTGGGTTGGCGGATAGCCTCGCCGCGACCCAGCCGCCGATCAGCAGGGACCAGAAAGCAGTGAAAAGATACCAGGCGATCGCCCAGGCGGAAAGGGCCGACATTGAGGCAATCCGGAAAGCGATGAAGAAACCGAACGCGGCGAACAACAACTCCGTAGCCAAAGCAACAAACGTTCCGCTGAATACAGCCGGCCAGGAAATTGGCTTCACGATCTCGACGGCGGATGTGATAGTCTCCGCTTGCGGCCCGCGAAATCGCAGGATCTGCTCGGGCTCTTGTTTTCTTAATTCTTCCGGCATACAACAACCCTCCAGCGAGGTAGACGGCTCAAGCGTAAAAAGATTTCCAATTCTGCCTGCCCCTTGCAACGCGGTCGTGAGGAAAGACCCGGCTGCGGCGGCGCTGCACGGCTTCGCACGGTGGGTGCTTGAGACCCGCCTGCCGGCTGAAAGTAGAGCGCTAAATAAATCCACGCCTGCGCAGCCGTGAAAAACCAAGACGCCTTTCCGGCAAACCGGCAAATATGTGCTCATTTTCCTCCGGCCGTTTTTTCGCCGGCTACTGGCGTTGTTCCTGGCGGCGGATAATGTGGATTCCCCGAGTCTCTGGCGCCCATGGGCCGCCACGATGAGCGTTTCGGCGGCTTCCGTCAGGCGCTTCTTTCGAGCGCTGCCCGAACTCGCGTCCAAGCGACCTCGGGTAGAGCCGGAAGGCCGCGTACGCGCAACCGGAGACCGGCCGCGGCGCGCTTCCCGCCGGAGCTTCCCCGTGGATCGCAACGGAGCGGAGGGCCGGGAGAAGTACCGGGAGCACCGGAACTGTCGGGGAATTGCGGTCCGATGTCGGCGAGAGGAAGCCATCGGCTGTCGCGAACCGTGGAAAATTCCGAATTCGACAGGATGCGCAAAAATGAGGCGGCGTTCCGGCAAGTCGCGGCGGGACGGGAGGAAGTTTTTCGCGCCCTTGTAGTGGGAACGTGGGCTAAAATCAAAGAGGCGGAACGGGTCGGGGCGTAGCGCAGCCTGGTAGCGCACCTGCCTTGGGCGCAGGGGGTCGGGCGTTCAAATCGCCCCGCCCCGACCAAAGTTTTCGAACAGTTGCAGACAGACCGCCCGGTCGAACAACCCTAAAAAGCCTTCTAATTGGAACCCCAAATGGAACCCCTGTTTGATCGGAGAACTGAGGCCCCACGCCGGGCAGCCCGCGCGTGGCACAATTGAAAGCGAGAGCCCCAATGGCCGCCTACGAGCCGGGAGAGTACGTCAAGGCCGAGTTCCGGGATTGACCGCATCGACGAGAGCGACTGGATGCGAATCAACGTGGATCGCGCGGACGACAGCGCCCGCCCCGTACTCGGCCGCGTCGGCAACGAGCCGTTGATCAACACCCACCTCGGCCTCGGTCAGGAATCGCAGACAGCTACGATTTGATCCGGGAGCACATGAAGGCGTCAGCCTGCAACCAATAGAGAATCCGGCTCCTTCACCAAAACAATTCACCGGTTCCTTGTTTTTTTCATTCGCATCGGAGTTTGCAGGAGAGGTATAATGTGCGCGAAAGTCGACAGTAGGATGACGGCGCGGGAGCTTAGCGGGGCTCTTTACAGGGGGACTGGCGGATCGTACTATGCGAAGAAAAGGCGAATAGCCGATCATGGAACAGAATGCCAGCTCGACGCGACCTTTCAATGGCCGTCGGGCTTGCACCCCTGCCCGGGTGTCTAACATGGATAACCTGACCCGAGCCCAACGTAGCGAGACGATGAGGCGGGTCCGAGGCAAGGACACTCAGCCGGAGATCGCCGTTAGGCGTTTGATCCATCGCCAAGGCTTTCGATTTCGGCTTCATTCCAGAGAACTGCCTGGAAACCCTGATCTAGTCTTCCCATCGCGCGGCAAGGTGATCTTCGTGCATGGCTGCTTCTGGCATGGCCATGGTTGCCGGGCTGGATTAAATCGGCCTGGCTCCAACGTTGACTATTGGCTGCCAAAGCTGGACCGAAATAAGAAGCGTGATCGCGTGAATCGGTCCAGACTTCGACGCCTCGGCTGGGATGTCCTCGTTGTCTGGGAATGCCAGTTGAAGAGCCCGGGCGCCTTGCTGGAGCGGATATCTCGATTCTTAAGAGGGTCCAACGTATGAGTGCGCCCTGGGGATTCTACGAGTTCTTTGCCGGCGGAGGATTGGCGCGGCTTGGCCTTGGTAGAAGATGGAGGTGCCTTCTAGCGAACGAGATTTGCGAGAAGAAGGCCTACGTTTACAGGCTCAACTTTGGGCCCTCGCCAGAGCTCATCGTCGACGATGTTTGGAACTTGACGCCTAAGGTCATCCCTCCAGGTGCGACCCTCGCCTGGGCATCGTTTCCGTGCCAGGATCTGTCGCTGGCCGGCAACGGTCGCGGGCTGAAAGGCGAACGCAGCGGAACCTTTGTACCGTTCTGGAACCTCATGGATAGCTTGGTGAAGGAGCGGCGTGGCGTTCCGATCGTTGTGGTGGAGAACGTGGTCGGGGCGATCACGTCCAATGCCGGGCGAGATTTCAGGGTCCTCCTTGAAACCATGATCGCGACCGGCTATCAAGTCGGCCCGATGGTAGTGGATGCAGTCCGCTTCCTGCCGCAGTCACGACCAAGACTCTTCATCTTGGCCGTCAGACAAGACATTCGAATCCCAGTTTCGATCGCGTCCGATGGGCCGAGCCATTTCTGGCACCCTGAGCGGCTCTGCGCTGCCCACGACGCGCAGCCTGCGTCAATTCGACGGGCGTGGATTTGGTGGAAGTTGCCCGCGCCGGCGCCGATGAGATCGACCCTCACGGACTTGATCGAGGAAGACCCATCGGGCGTGGCTTGGCACACCGAGGCCGAAACCGCGCGGCTGCTCTCCCTCATGTCGCCGGTCAACCTCGCCAAGGTTAGAAGGGCTCAGGCCTACGGCCGGCGAATCGCGGGGACCGTGTATAAGCGGATGCGCTTGGACGACACGGGAGCCAAGGTCCAGCGGGCAGAAGTGCGATTCGATCAGATCAGTGGGTGCCTGAGGACACCGGTCGGTGGCTCCAGTCGCCAGACAATTCTGATCGTGGATGGTGAGAGCATTCGGTCGCGCCTGCTGTCCCCCCGCGAAGCTGCTCGCCTGATGGGAGTCCGGGATAGCTACAGGCTGCCGGAAAAGTATAATGACGCGTACCACGCTATGGGTGACGGGCTCGCGGTCCCAGCGGTTAGGTGGCTGGAGAAGAATCTGATCCGGCCTCTGGCTCGCACTGTTGACTTCCAAGCGGCTAAAGCAGCATCATGGCCGGTTAATGAGCGCCCGCGATCGTGCGATCAGAGCCTTCTCGCAATGGTATAACGGCCTGCCAGTTCACACCGCTTCCGGGGGACCCGCCCGTGGCACGATCGGCGCAGCGCTCATTGTCCTAGAGCGCCTGAAAACGGAGTACGCTCTCGATCTTGATGCGCATCGCGCCGGTGGCGGTTCCCAGATCAGAGGCGCCAGCGGCTGGTCGGTCAAGGAGATCTTGGCTCGCTTCGGCGAAACACGGCCTTTCCTCAGTGAAGGCGGGCGGACGAACCGAGGCGCTCCGGGTGACATCAGGCGCCTGCTGGAGGCCCTCCGGGCCGCCGGGCTGGAACACGCGCCGCCACAAGAGCGAGTCTAAGTACTAACTGCTCTCCAGGCCGAGCTAGTTCAGAGGGTCCGGGAATGGCACAACCGTCAACGCCTGACCTTCAGTTACGACTCTTCCAAAACCACTTGGCAGATCGTGCGCGAGATTCTCGACAGGGCGCGAGAAAGCGGGAAGGAAGGTCCCGTCGCTCAGTACCTCGTTGGAGCCAAACTTCAATTGCGGCACCCAAACATCCAAGTGGAGAACTTCTCGTACAGCACGGCGGACGCGCAACAGGCGAGGCGCGGAGACTTTTTCTTGGGAGACACGGCGTTTCATGTGACCGTTGCGCCAATGCCCGGCGTATATGAGCGTTGCAAGTCGAACCTTAGGGACGGTTATCGCGTGTATCTGATCGTCCCCGACCACGTCGCGGTTGGTGCTCGACAAAATGCCGACACCGTGGAGCCGGGGCGGATCTTTGTCCAGTCCATCGAGAGCTTCGTTGGCGGTAACGTAAATGAGATGTCTGTGTTTTCGAAGAGCGACATAGACCGCCAATTCCGGCAGCTCCTTGAACTCTACAACGCGCGAGTGGATGCCATCGAAACCGATAAGTCGATGATGATTGAGATCCCGCCTGCTCTCCTCGATGCTGACGGTCCTTGAACAACCACGTTATCAGTCTTCCGGTCCAACCGGTGTTCTCCCCCCAACCTGTTGGAACCGCAGCAGAGCCAGCCCTCCATCGCCACGCCTGTGTGAGCAAGGTCCTGCGCAGCCCTTTGGACGCTTTCGGCTCCCTGATCACCTTGGCCAGGTTTGCAATCGTGGCCGCTTTGGCGCGTCCTTCTCATTCAGGACTGCTTTGAACCTTGATCTTTTCCTGTAGACGGCGCACTCCCTGCCGTCAGCTTCCCACTCGCGCGGTGGTCCGTTCCTGATTTGCCTTGAATCTCGAAGAACCGGGCAGACCTCAATCTCGGCTACTTCCAAAGGATCGAGAACCGTCATCGCCACAGCGTCAAGCCGCTGGTCGGATAAATGGCGCGCGATCCGGCCACTCACCCTTTCCTTGGTTTGCCTGACATAGATCGGTTTACCGTCGTAGTCGTAGAAAACGTACGCTCCGAACCTCGCGGCACGGATCCTTTCGGCCATCAGCGCTCCTGCTGCCAAGGAATTGCCATATGCGCTTCCTGATGGCCGCGATATCAGCCGGCGCGCCTGGCGGCTGCCCGGATATTGGTACTCGTGCAGTATCTCACATCAGCGAGCTGCGGACTGCTAAGTCGTTTATGTTTCCAACAATGCTTCTCAAAAACGTTCGTGCCTCAAGGCGAGCGCATGCCTGAAGGCGTGAGCATTCCTATCAGCGGACAAATGCCATCCCTGGCCCGAGGCGGGCTGGGTCTCTCTCTGAAGACCTGGGGTTGCCTAGCTGTGCGCGGCTGCGGCGCGGCGCTCTATCTCCTCTGGCGTCAGGTCCTCGACGTGAGTGGCGATGGTCCAGATATGTCCGAATGGATCTTCGAAGGTGCCGGAGCGGTCGCCGTAAAACTGATCCTTCACCGGCCGGAGCACTTTCGCGCCGGCGCCTACGGCCCGGCTTGCCGCCGCATCCACATTGTCTACGTACAGCAGGATCATCACCGAGGAGCCCTCGAGCGATGCGGGGCCGCGTATCCCCATCTCCGGATGTTCATCAGCGAGCATGATGCGGGAGTCACCGATTTGAATCTCGGCGTGGCCGATTCTCCCATCAGGCTGCGGCATGCGAAACAGCTCAACGGCGCCGAACGCCTGTTTGTAAAAGTCGAGAGCCTTGGCTGCACCCCGCACGATCAAGTACGGCGTGACGGTGTGATATCCATCGGGAACGGGCTTGGCTTTGGTTGCCATAAATCTCTCCTCGAGCGCCTTTCATTGTCACGCCTTGCCGCGGGAAATCCAAGGCAGAGCCGTACCGCTGGAGGAAGAAACGATACTCCCCCCTTTGCCAGGCCGCGCCCTCACAAATCTTGCAAAGAGTCTTTCCGCACGCCGGCCGGCTTCCCGCAGCTTTAATCGAGCGGCAAGGCCGAAGCCCAAGGCTTCTGCCGTGAATCAGCGGCCCTCACCTCGACCCTGATTCGATCGCCCAGAGCCTGACTGCCGGCCAGGGTCAGAATATAGCGGCCGCGCAAGACCGAGTAGACCCGTTCCGCGAGCTGAGCTGGAGAGAGCTTCAAATCCCGGGCTGAGAAAAAAGCTCCGCCGCTGTCGCGCGCCAGTCTTTCGAAAAGGCTGCGCTCCGCACCGGCGACGTAAACCGGGAAAATGGAAATCTGATTTTTCCGCGCCACTTTCAGCGCTTCGCTCTCCTTGGTCCGGCTGTAGCCTTCGGCTCCCGCGGAAAGGATGACGATCACTTTGCGGCCCACCGAATTCTCAAAGCCTTCCTCGGCCGCGGCGTAAACCGCGTCCACTACGTGGGGCGCATTGCCGTACTTTACGCTGTGCGCGGCCCGGCGCAGCAATGGTTTGCTCGAAGTGAAATCTTGAATCAAATCGGCGGAGCTGGCAAAGGAAACGATCGCCATTTCCTCCTTCGGCTCGAGTCCATTGATAAAGGCGTCGGCCAAAGGAGAGACCATTTCCCCGACCAGGCTGGTGTCAAATAACAACATGATATCCAGCGAGACGTTTCCGTACTCAACGGCTTGGACCGCGCGGGGACTCCGGTCATCGACGACGGAAAAATCCTGAGCCCTCAGGTTCCGGAGAGGCTCGCCGGTTTTACGATCGATGGCTGTAACGAGGAGGCGCGTTTGAGCCGCCAGACCGGCCAGCGACGCGCCCAGCACTAAGGCGGCCTTCGCGAGTTTCCGCGCCAGCCCGGAGGAAAGTCTGCCGCTTGCCATCGATCAGCTCCTAGGCGTCGGGCGCCGCGGCCGCAGGCGGTTTCGCCGCCGCTCGAGCGGCGCGCCCCGCCGGTGTGCCATCTCTCCCGCTGCCGCCGCCCCGGCTGTGATATCCAGCTCGCTGGCCGGCGGCGGATGCAGAGGATACCCTAGCCGCGCTGCGAAATGGGGACGAACTCGCGCCGGCCATGGCCCAAATAAACCTGCCGCGGGCGGGCGATTTTTTGAGCGGGGTCCCGGAGCATCTCTTCCCAGTGCGACAGCCAGCCCGCAGTGCGCGGGATCGCGAACAGCACGGTAAACATCTCGGGGGCGAATCCCATCGCTTCGTAAATAATGCCGGAATAAAAATCGACATTGGGATACAGCTTCCGTTTGATGAAGTATTCGTCTTGCAGGGCGATGCGCTCGAGCTCGATCGCGATGTCAATCTTTTGATTGCGCCCGGTGACCTCAAAAACTTCCTCTGCGATGCGTTTGATGATTTTGGCCCGCGGGTCATAATTCTTGTAGACGCGATGGCCGAAGCCCATCAGCAGCTTTTCTCCTGCCTTCACCCGCTTGATGTACTCGGGGATGTGCTCCTTGGATCCGATCTCCGACAGCATCCGCAGCACGGCTTCGTTAGCGCCGCCGTGGAGCGGACCCGAAAGCGCCGCTGCGGCGGCCGCCGTACATACATAAGGATCCGCGTGAGCGCTGCCCACCTGGCGCATGGCGCTGGTCGAGCAGTTCTGCTCGTGATCGGCGTGCAGGATGAAGAGCACGTCGAGGGCGTGGGCCAGTACCGGGCTGGACTTGTAACGCAGCTCGGTCTTCTTCCACAGCATGTTGATGAAGTTCTCTGTATAGCTCAGTTCGGGATCTGGGTATACATAGGGCAGGCCCTGGCTGTGTCGGTAGGCGTAGGAGGCGAGGGTCGGCATTTTGCCGATTAACCTCGCAATTTGCACCTTCCGGTTGGCCGGATCGTGAATGTTCTTCGCCTCTTTGTAGAACGTCGAAAGCGCGGCCACGGAACTGATCAGCATCCCCATCGGATGGGCGTCGTAATGAAATCCGTCGAGAATTTTCTTGATATTCTCGTGGATCATCGTGCGGCTTTTGATCTCCGCGTTCCATTGCTCGAGCTGCGAAGCCGTGGGCAGTTCTCCGTTCAAGAGAAGATAAGCCACCTCGGTATAAGAGCAATTTTCCGCAAGCTGCTCGATCGGATAACCCCGATATTGCAAGATTCCTCTGTCGCCGTCGATAAAAGTGATATAGCTCTCACACGATGCCGTGTTGGTGAAGGCCGGGTCGTAGCTCATCATGCCGAAATCATCTTCATGTACTTTGATCTGCCGCAGATCGATCGCCCGGATATTGCCATGAATAATCGGAATCGTGTAGGTTCTCGAGGTTCTGCTGTCGGTCAGGCTGAGGGTACCGTCTTGCATTGCGGATTGCTCCTTTTTGGAGGAAGGCCAGAGAATACTTGAGGATACCAAATCCTCGTCCGGAGGTTCATCTCCCCTCCGCGGACCCGGAATCGTTCCGCCGCGCACCTTCGACTCTAAGGTAAAAGTACCATTGACCCTCATTAGTTCTAGTACTAACATATTTCAGGTACTAGCTTGCATGCGGTTGGCTTGGAAGGTTCTTCTGCATGGCTTTTTCTCGACTCCGCTGGAAAGCGGCCGCTGGGCTGGCCGGCGCTCTACTGGCGGGAGCGTGGCTGAGCTGGTTGTTGTACCGTTCGCGCCGAAGGCGCCCGAATTTGGCCCTATGGCGGGCCGGCGCGCTCGCATTGCAGGCAGATGAGCTTGGTCCATTCACCCAGGGTGCTAGCGCCGCAGTCGGCGTGAACGGATTGCCCGAACGCTCCCCATGCCTGGCGGCCGCCACTCCTTCGGACAAGCGCGAGGGCGCGTTGGCAGTCGACGACCAAGCCGGCCCGTTTCTCAGCGATGGCGAGCTTCTTCTCCCCGACCCGGAAGCTGCCCCACGCGTCGTCTTGAAAGCCAAAGAGATCGCAGAATCGGGACGCGAAATCGGCTCGGCATCACCGGAGATCTCCAGCCCGAGTCTTCGCCAGACCTTCGACGAGGCCTTTCAGAAAACTTTTCACGAAAGCTGGCCTGCGCCGATCCTGCCGGCCGCGGATGGAATCGTCGAACCCCGGCCGGCGATGGCCCCGGAATTTGCCTGCTCCGCGTCGCAACTGATGCTGCCGTGTGCGGCTGTGCTGCCTGCGCCGAACCGCGAGCAGGAGCGAGGCGGCGCGCCTGAAACCCCGGAATACCAAGAGATGGCTTTTGTCCAACCGCTATTCGGAGATGAATTTATGCCAAGTAAACTGCTGCCGCCGCTTGAGCGGACGAAGCCGGGTGAATCCTCTTCCCAAAAGGCAAACGCCTTCGCAGCGCCGCCCATCGGGGATTCTAGCCTGCGGGTATTTTCCCGAAGGATCGGCCGCAGATTGCTCCGCGCCATTGACGCTGTGCTGTCGCTGCTTCTGGCGCCTGTCGTACACCGGAAGATTCGCTGGATAACGGCGGCAGTAGCGCTGGCGGCAATTGTTTCCCATTCCTCTTCGATGCGGCCCGCCATGGAGAAGGCCGCCGCTGCCGCGATCCAGCCTCTGCGCCAGCGCGAGGCGTTTACCTGGCAGGAAAGCTTCCACGATGGAACGACGACTTGGGTTCCCTCGTCGGCATTGGCCCCCACGGAAGAAGGCGAGGCGCGGGTTAAAGGCTTGGTGCTTTACACCAAGGCGATGGGCTTCAAGAACTATGGCGTAGATTTCTCGGCCCGCCTGGACAGACGATCGATCGGGTGGGTGGTGCGCGCCAGCGATCCCCAAAATTACTTCGTGTTCAAGCTCGTCGAGCGCGGGCGCTCTCCTCAGGGGTTGAAGTTTGATCTGATCCGCTACGCCGTTACCGGGGGACGCGCCCCGTCGCCCGCCGAACGCCAGGTTGTGCCGGTGATTGTGATTGGAAGCCAGAATCGGTTCCTGAATATTTCCTGCCGGGTTACGGATGACCAGATCGTCACGCTCGTAAACGGATTCGGCGTAGATACGTGGAAACATCCCGAGGTACGCAGCGGCTCAGTCGGATTTCTCGCGGAGGACGGTGATTCCTTTCTGGTGCGGTCGCTCACCATTTCGGGCAACGATGATTTTTGGGGTTTGTTCCTTTGGGGCGCCGAGCAGACGTTTCGCGACCTGCGCCAGGCCACTACCCACATGCTGCGGCCGAAAGGAGTTTAGGCAAGGCGTCGCATTGAGCCGCGCAGCGCTCGTTTAATCGTCGCGTCGTCCGCCGATCAAGCCGGACCGGAACAAGAAGTACAGAAGTGTGAGCAGCGTGCTGACGGCTGCCGCCACGTAAGTAAGCGCCGCCGCATTGAGTACCCGATCGACGCCCTCCCGTTCGTGAGATGAGATAATGCCGTAGTCGACAATCAATTTCTTGGCGCGCGCAGAGGCGTCGAATTCCACCGGCAAAGTCACGATCTGAAACAGCAGAACCGCGGAGAACAAGACTGCGCCCACCAGCACCATCTTTGCCGAAGCCAGCATCAAGCCGAAAAGCATGACCAGGTAGCCGATGGACGACCCGATATTCGCCGTTGGAACCAGCATGGAGCGCACCCACATCGGCGCGTAATTGTGCGCGTGCTGCACGGCATGGCCGGCCTCGTGGCAGGCGACGCCCACGGCGGCGATTGAGGTGGACGAGTAGACTTCCTCGGACAAGTTCAGAGTCTTGGTGATCGGATTGTAGTTATCAGTGAGAAAGCCTTGTGCGGCGACCACCTGTACGCCGTCGATCCCCGCCTGATCGAGCATCATGCGGGCAGCTTCAGCTCCGCTCAGGCCCCGCATCGTGGGAACCTGCGAGTATTTGCCGAACGCCCTCTTGACGCGGAAGCTTGCCCATATCGAGAGTAGCAAGCCCGGCAAAATGAACATCAGGTAAATTGGGTCAAAATAAAACATCGAATACCGCCTCTCCGGCTTTCCTTATATTCTAGCTATTTTCTTAGATGTATCGAAGGGAAGGAAGGTTCTAACGAGGCGCCGCAGCCGCTTCGCAGCCTAGCGCAGCAGTTTCCATTTCGATGCCGAGCCGCCTACGGCCGTACTGATCAATTCCGGAGCGAAAACCGCCATTGTCCTGACGACCGATTCGACATCGGCGCCGTCCTCAATGGGGACTTCGTGCTCCACCCAATTGCAAAGGGGGATATTTCGGAAATAAATACGCTCTTGCAGAACCAGCGATTTGCGGTGCGCAAACAGCAGCTTTTGCTCCCGGATAAAATGGCGCTGCTCGGTTCGCAGGTCGGCTAGGAAATCATCAAGCGCCTGCCGCCGCACGGCTTCCCCGCGAAGCCGGTGCAGTTCTTCCAAGGTGGTTTTCTGCGCCTCGATCGTGGCCCGCGCCTCGCTCAGGGATTGCCGCTCTCGAGCCAGTTGGACCTCCATGCGCTGCTGCATGATGTACACGGCCATCAAAGCGGAGCCAACCGCGATTAGAACCGGAAGTACCACCCATAGCAACGTAGGCATATTAGTACTAAAACCGACTTCCCACTATTATACACGCTCCCGGCGGAAGCGCAAGCTATTGATTACAAAATCTCTTCCGACCAATCCTCGATGGAGGCCCGCACGTGTCCCAAGAATTGATCGGCTATCGCGCCGTCCAGAATGCGGTGATCGAATGTGAGGGTCAGATAGACGATGGAACGAATGGCAATCGCGTCATCCACGACGACCGGCGCCTTGTGGATTTTGCCGAGCCCCAGGATCGCCGCCTGCGGCTGATTGATAGCCGGGGTGCCGATCAGGCCTCCGAAACTTCCATAGTTGCTGATAGAGAAAGTGCCGCCCTGCACTTCTTCGGGTTTGAGCTGCTTGTGACGCGCCCGGTCCGCCAGATCGCTGACGGCCCGTTGCAAGCCGAGGAAGTTTTTCTCGTCCGCGTTTTTAATTACCGGCACGATCAGGCCCCAATCGAGAGCCACCGCGATGCCGATGTTGATGTCGTGGTGGTAAACGAGGTTTGTACCGTCCAGCGAACTATTCACGACCGGGAAAGCTTTCAAAGCGGCGCAGGCCGCACGGATAAAAAACGGCAGGAATGTAAGCTTTACGCCATTCTGCTGCTCGAACTGAGCCTTCAACCTTTCCCGCAGTTTGGCCACTTTCGTCACATCCAGTTGCTGCACGGTGGAGATATGTGGGGCGACGTGCTTGGTGAGCACCATGTGCTCCGCGATGCGCTGCCGCATCACGCTCAGCTTCTCGACCGTATAGCGGCCGAACAGAGCGCCGGGATTCGGTGGAAATGCCGTTGTGGGCGATGCAGGACCCGCCGCCGCGCGCTCCGGCGCCGCCGGCCAAGGGGCGGGTTGTACCGGCTCCGCTCCCGCCGCTTCTGCTGGCTGAGCAGCCCGTTGCGCCAAATAATCCTCAATGTCCTTCTTGCTGATCCTGCCCCCCTGGCCGGTGCCTTTGACCAGGCGCAAGTCGATATTGTGTTCTCTAGCCAGACGGCGGACCAGAGGCGAAGAGCGAATCTCTTCCTCCTCTTCTGTTTCGGCCTCGGCTTCTTCGGCGCTTGGCTTTGCGGCGACCCCGATCGTCGGTGGCGGTGAAACGGGCACGGGCTTTGGGGGCACCGGCGCGGCAGGCTGCGCCTCGGACGGCCGGGTGGGGGCTCCGGCGCCGTCGCCAATCCTAGCCACGACCGTGTTTACTTGCACCGTTTGCCCTTCGGGAACCAGAATCTCGGTCAGAATGCCGGCTGCCGGCGCCGGAATTTCCGTATCGACCTTGTCCGTTGAGATTTCGAACAAAGGCTCGTCGCGTTCTACACGGTCGCCAACTTTCTTGAGCCATTTAGTGACCGTGCCTTCCACGATGCTTTCCCCCATCTGGGGCATGATGACGTCAGGCATAAGAACCTCCGGAAAAATTCAGCCGCTCATCGCTGCTTTCAGCGATACTCTACCTGCCGACGGTAGAAGCCAGATCCTGGCGCCGATCCCAAACGCCGCCGCTTGCTGCCGAGGGTCCACTGCGCGCCGCTGCGAGCGGATCGCCCAGCGCGGAGGGATCCATGCGCGTCATGTTCCGGCTGAAGGCCCTGCCGAAACTGCGCGCCACAACCTCGGCCACCTGCTCCCTGGCGGGAGCCCGGCCGAGCACGCGTTCCATCGAAGTTACGGGCTTTCCAGCCAGGCCGCAGGGCACTATGTATTGAAAATATCTTAGATCCGTTGCGACATTCAGGGCAAAGCCGTGGCTCGTGATCCAGCGGCCGATGTGTACCCCGATCGCCGCGATTTTCGCCAGAACGGGATGTCCGCCCAACTCGCCCGTCTTCGGGAACTGAGCTTCTGCCACCCACACTCCGGTCAGTCCGGGCACGCGCTGGCCTACAATGCCGAACTGGCCGAGCGCCTCTAGAAGCGCTTGTTCGAGAGCGCGCAGATAGGCCACGACGTCCCGCTTCCAATATCTTAGATCGAGGATGGCATATCCGACCAACTGGCCGGGCCCATGATATGTGACGTCGCCGCCGCGGTCGGTAGTGTAAAATTCCACCCCTGCCCGCCGCAAGTGCTCCTCGCCAGCCAGCAGGTTTTCGCGCTTGCCGTTGCGACCGAGGGTGATGACATGCGAATGCTCAAGCAAGAGCAGCCAATCCGGGATTTCGCCCCGGCGCCGGCTCTCGACGAGCCTTTGTTGCAAAGCGAAGGCAGCGCCGTAATCCATTCGTCCGAGATCGGCCCAGCGGCACTCAAGAGTCGGCGGTTCAGGCATTGATGGTCAAACCGTAAACGGAGTTAAAAGCGTCCCAAACGGCTTCCGAAAGCGTCGGGTGGGCGTGGATAGTCGCCATCATGGATTCCACGGTAGCCTCCGATTCCATCGCGGCCACCGCCTCGGCAATCAGTTCCGTCGCCGAAGGCCCGATGATGTGTACCCCCAGAATTTCCCCGTACTGCGCGTCCGAAACCACCTTCACAAAACCGGAATGATTCCCAATGATCGACGATTTGCTATTGGCTCCAAAGCCGAATTTGCCGACTTTGACCTGGCGGCCCTCTGCTTTGGCTTGCGCCTCTGTCAGTCCCACGCTGCCGATTTGAGGCTCGCAATAAGTGCAAGACGGAATCCGGCGATAATTCACCGGACGCACGGGCTTTCCCGCAATGTGGCCAACCGCCACGAGGCCCTCCATGGAGGCAACGTGAGCGAGCTGTGGGCTCCCCGCGACAATGTCCCCGATCGCATACACTCCAGGCTCGGCGGTGCGCATCCACGGATCCACCGGCACGAAGCCGCGGTCGGTCTTGATCGCCGTCTTTTCCAAGCCGATGTTTTCGGTGTTGGGTTTGCGTCCGACGGCCACCAGGAGCTTCTCGGCTTCCAGTTTCTGCGTAGTTCCGCCGGAGTCCCGGAACTCCAAGGCCACGCGGTCGGGCCGCTTCTCGACGCGCTCGACGCGAGCGCCGGTGTACATCGCGATCCCCTGTTTTCGAAACGCGCGGCCAAGCTCCGCCGAGACCTCTTCATCTTCGAGTGGAACCAGACGCGGCAGCATTTCGATAATGGTCACCTCGCTGCCGAAACGGCGGTAAATCGACGCGAATTCGACTCCCACCGCGCCGGCTCCAATGATCGCCAGGCTCTGGGGTATGCTCGCCAGCTTCAGGATTTCAACGTTGGTCAGAATCCGCTCCGGGTCGGGCTGCAATCCCGGCAGCATGCGGGCTTCCGATCCCGTCGCCAGGATAATGCTTCTGGCAGCGAGATCCTGTTTGCCGTTGGGGCCCTCCACTTCCACTTGCCCGGCGGCCTTCACGCGCCCGTAGCCGCGAATCGTCTCCACCTTATACTTCTTGAAGAGAAATTCCACGCCTTTTGCGTGCTTCTCGACCGTCTTTTCTTTTCTCGATTGCACCCGGCTCCAGTCGAGCTTCAGATTGTCGAGAGAAATTCCGAACTCGCCGGGGTGGAGAAAGTGGTCGTATATTTCCGCGCTGTAAAGCAGCGACTTGGTCGGTATGCAGCCGACGTGGAGGCAGACGCCTCCCAGGTACGGGTCCTTCTCGATGACCCCCACCTTTAAGCCGTACTCTCCCGCTCGAATTGCAGCTACATAGCCACCCGGTCCGCTGCCAATAATGAGAACGTCGTACATGCTCAGTCCAGCGCCACCCGCTCGCCCTGCTCCGCTACATGGACAGGCCAGCCGAACTTCGATTCAATCCGCTGCTCCAGCGCGTGGGCTGCCGGCGGCTCCGCGTGCACCAGTAAGACCTGGCGGGGCGCCGAGCGAAACGACGACAGCCATCGCAGAATCTCCTCATAGTCGGCGTGATCGCTGAATTCTTCGAAGCTCTCGACACGCGCCCTCACCGGCACCTCCTGGCCGTGAATCCTCACCGTGGCGGCGCCGGAAGCGATCAGGTGACCCCGGGTATCCGGCGCCTGGAAGCCCACGAAGAGCACGGTATTGCGATGGTCTGGCAGCCGCTGCGCAAGGTGGTGCAAGACGCGTCCTCCTGTGGCCATGCCGCTGGCGGAGATAATGATGGCAGGAGACCTGCTTGCGCTCGCCTGCTTGGATTGCTCGATTGTTTTATCGAAGTGCACATCGGGCCATTTGAGCGGGCTGCCGTGACGTTTGATCATGGCCTTGGTCCCGTCATCATATTCTTCACTGTGCCGCAGGAAAATGTTCACTGCTTCTATGGCCATCGGGCTATCGACGTGGATGGGGATCTGCGGAATCAGCCCTTCGTCCATCAAGCCCCGCAGAATGAACAGCAGCTTCTGCGTACGCTCGACGGCAAACGCCGGTATCACAATGGCGCCGCCCTTCTTCGCCGTATCTCGGATAATTTCGGCAAGCCGCGGGCGCGGGTCATCTTTAGGATGAAGGCGGTCGCCATAAGTTGCTTCCATGATCAGGTAATCTACGCTGTCGGGAATGGCGTCAGGCTTCCCTCCCGTAGCTCGAAACCGGCCCAGATCGCCGGTGAAGAGAATGCGCAGGCCATTGATGATCACGTGAATGGCCTTTGATCCCAAAATATGCCCGGAGTTGTGGAAATGGAATTGAAATCCGTTCTCCATACGAACCGGCTGGCCGGGGGGCACAGGACGGACATACTTCAACGCGTCCTCGGCGTCTTCGGCCGTGTAAAGGGGGAGAGCCGGTTTGTGTTTCGAATAGCCTCGCCTGTTGGCAAACTCGGCTTCTTCTTCTTGAAGGTGGCCGGAATCCGGCAGAAGAACACCGAGCAGATCGGCCGTCGGCTCTGAACAGTAAACCGGACTGCGAAAACCTTCTTTTACCAGTCTCGGCAAGTAGCCGGTATGGTCGAGGTGGGCATGCGTAAGTGCGATGCCTTCGAGGTCCGCCGGGGGAAAAGGGAAAGGGATCCAGTTTTGAAGCCGGAGGCTCTTGCGTCCCTGAAACAGCCCGCAATCAACCAGTAAATGGCTCTTCCCGATGGAAAGCAAGTGGCGCGAACCGGTAACGGTCCCGGCAGCGCCTAGAAATTGTACAGTCAAGGTATCCATGTGCAGGGCGCCGCACCCCAGCCGGCTGCGCTACAGTAATGGCAGTGGCCCTCAAAGAGTGGGCCAATTACCATTTGTACCATGAGTCCTCTAGTCACGATTGAAGGCCTCGCGCCGCGTCCCCCGTGGCTAAAAGCCCCGGCCCCGGCCGGAGAGAACTACCGGGAGCTAAAAGCACTGGTAACCCGGCTGAACCTGCATACCGTCTGCGAGAGCGCGGCTTGCCCGAATATTGGGGAATGCTGGAACGCCCGCACAGCGACCTTCATGATCCTCGGAAACGTATGCACGCGCCGGTGCGGCTTTTGCGCCGTGCAGAAAGGCGCCCCGCTCGTGGTGGACTACGACGAGCCGCGCCGCGTGGCCGAAGCGGCCAAGGCCTTGGGGCTGCGGTACGCCGTGATTACCAGCGTGAATCGCGACGACCGGAAGGATGGCGGAGCTGAGTTGTTCGCCCTCGTGATCGCAGCCGTCCGGGAGCAGGTGCCCGGCTGCCGTATTGAGGTGTTGATTCCTGACTTTCAGGGTTCCCGCGAAGCCCTGCACACCGTCCTGGAGGCGCGTCCTGACGTTCTCAACCACAACATTGAAACCATCCCCCGGCTCTATCGACAGGTGAGGCCGGGCGCGCGCTATGAAAGGTCGCTGGACATCCTGGCCGGCGCCAAACGGATGGCGCCGGAGATGCCCGTCAAGTCCGGAATGATGCTGGGTCTCGGCGAGACCGGCGCCGAAATTCTGGCAGTGATGCGCGATTTAGCGCGATGTGGGGTCGATATCCTGACGCTGGGGCAATATCTGCGGCCGTCACCCCGCCATCTCCCGATTGTGAGATACTACGAGCCCCGGGAGTTCGAGGCATTTCGCCGCGCTGGGCTTGAGCTGGGCTTTGCCCATGTGGAGGCGGGACCTTTGGTGCGCAGTTCCTATCGCGCTGCGCAGTCGGAGTTGCGGGCACGGCAGGGAGCAAAACAATGAATCGCCGGCAAGTTTTAAAGGGAGCCATCACCGGGGCGGGCGCCGCCGTTCTGCGAGCAGCGCCGGCTCCGCCTCAGCCTTTGCCTCAGGTGGAACAGGCAGGCCAAGGGCGGAACGAAACTAGCCTCGACCGCGGCGCGGCGGGGGCTGGTCCGTGGCAGCCGCGCGTTTTTGACGCGCACCAGAACGATACGGTCGTCGCCTTGACGGAGTTGATCATTCCGGCGACCGACACTCCAGGAGCGAAGGAAGCTCAGGTAAACCGTTTCATCGACTTGATGCTAAGTGAGTCGTCTCCGGAGGCGCGGCGCACGTTCTTACAGGGGCTGGCCTGGCTGGATGGATACGCTCTGCGGCAGAATGGGAAGCCTTTCGTTCGCTGCTCCGCCGCACAACAAGTGGAACTGCTGCGAAGCCTAGATCCCGCCGCGAACCCGCCGGCGGAGCTGCATACGGGCGTCGCCTTCTTTCAAGACATCAAGCGACGGACAGCGGCAGGCTATTACACTTCAAAAATCGGTTATGACGAACTGAACAAGGGCGGCCGGGTCCCGGCTTCCTTCGGTTGCTCTCACGGCAATCACGCCTGACCGCCGCGGGCTTGCCGCCGGAATGCTGACGGCGCAGGACCGCCCCTCTCTTCACTTGAACAGCTTCAATTGATACACGCCCGGCGTGCTGGTGCCGGCTGTGCCGCCCGGGAGAATGGGATTCATCCCGATGAATGTCGCGCAGCAAGGAGCGACGCTGCTGTTGCCGCACGGCTTGTTTTGCAGTAAGAACAAGCCGAAGGCAACGACCTTTCCGGCCGGGCTGGAATTCGGGTCGTTGATCGGAACAATGCCCAAGCGGCGGCCGTTCGCCGTGCCGTTGTTCAGGTCAGTCATGTACGTCTGCCAGTCGGCGGTCGTATCGATGTCTTCGGTATATCTCTCTTGCAAGGCGTCGGATTCAGTTCCCCGGTTGCCGCTGACGAAATTTACGTCATCGCCCAATCCGAGCGGCTTGGACTGCACATTGCTGATAATAGCTTCGCGGATGAACGCCGATCCGCCGCCTGGGCCTCCATTTCCATTGCCAGCCGGCCAGCCGATGTCGATGAAGCCCCGCTGGGAATTCGAGCTGGAAGGATCCGAAAAATTCTGCGTCACTTCGGCCGGACAAGCGTTGTTCTTGTTCTCCTGCCCCGGCGGCGGCCAGCGCAGCGTATAGGACCTGCCGGGAACGAAGCCATAGTTCGTAGTGTCGGTGGGATCGTGAACGTAAGGAGAATAGGGAAGCAGGCCTGTGTTGAATGCGTTGCTCTTAAGAAACTGGCCTGACGTGGCGATCGCGATCATCGACTGGCTGCCGCCGATACTCCACAGCATTCCTAGCGGCGCAGTCTTGGCGAACGCAGGCAGGAAATACAGGGTCACCGAGCCATTCGCCGTCACTTGCACGTATTTGATGCCTTGCGGGTTTGCTGGATTTGTAACGTAAGGGCCGGCGGGGTCGCTGGCGAACGCCACACTCACGCTGTCAGGCTTTGTCGTCGCGAAGTTGTAAGCGTCGGGATAGTTCTTGGCGATCGTTGTTGCATTGGTGATGCCCAGCGAGGTGCCATCCAAATGGTGTGCGGCGGCCAGGGAAGCCGCGTCCGCATAGGCCTGCAGCTCGTTCTTGGTTATGTACATGCGAGACAAATCCACACACATTCCCAAAATGCCGAGCAGCGCGACGATGGTTATCGCAACCGTTATCAGGACGAAGCCCGATTTCGCCCGCGAGCATGAAGAAATATTCCAGCGCATTCCCCCTCCCGATAACCCTGGAGTGCAACACTTTTCGCGCTCAGGATAGACGATCCTGCGGCCGGAGCCAACCTATCTTTAGACGCGAAGCGTTAAGCTGTTTTTCCTACGCCGCCTTACGCTGGTCTTATCCGCTCAAATCCTGGCGCCCGGGCATTACTTGTTAAGCTTCAACTGATAGGCCCCGGGGGTCGTGGCTCCTCCTGGCAAAGCAGGCAGAACCGGATTGTTCCCTAGGTAAACGGCGCAGCACGGATCCGTGCTTTTCGAGCCGCAAGGATTGGCGGGAAGAAGAACCAAGGCAAAGCCGAGGACTTTGTCATTCTGACTTGGATCGTTGATCGGAACGATTCCCAGGCGTCGGCCATTGGCCGTCCCGTTCTGCAAGTCCGTCAGATAAGTCCGATAATCCGAGGTCGTATCTGTGTCTTCGTTATACCGTTCTTGCAGGGCATCTGATTCCGTCCCCTTGTTCCCAGTGACCATGTTGAGAATGTCGCCGACATTCAGCGGCTTCGACTGCACACCGCTGATGATGGCTTCGCGGATAAAAGACGCAGATCCGCTTCCCTGTGACCACCCGATATCAATGAAGCCCCGCTGGGAAGCTGAGTTCGATGGGTCCGGGAACCCAACGTCGCCCGGGCAACTGCCCTTCTTTTGCTGGCCTGGCGGCGGCCATCGCAGCGTGTATTGCTCCCCGACCGTGAAGCCAAAGTTCGGGTCGTTGGGATTGTGCGCATACGGGGAATACGGAAGCAAACCGGTGGAAAATGCGGTGGACTTGAGAAACTGGCCGGAGGCGGCGCTGGCGGTCATGGACTGGTTGCCGCCGATGGTCCACAACATGCTCAAAGGGGCGGTCTTGGCGAACGCCGGCAGGAAGTAGAGGGTCACGCTTCCGTTAGCCACTACTTGGACATACTTGATCCCCTGCGGATTCGCCGGGTTCGACACATAGGGGCCGTTTGGATCCGTGGCGAAGGCCACCGAGACGCTGTCCGGAGCTTTTGTAGAAAAGTTATAAGAATCGGGATAATTTTTGGCGATCGCCGTCGCGTTGCTGATGCCGAGGCTGGTTCCATCCAGATGCCGGGCCGCGGCCAGGGAAGCCGCGTCCGCATAGGCTTGCAACTCGTTTCGAACAATATACATTCGGGACAAGTCGATACACATTCCCATGATGCCCAACAAAGCGACGATCGTAATTGCTACGGTGATCAGTACGAAACCTCTTGGTCTGATTCTGCTGCGGGAAACTGAACGTAAACGCATCAAAACATGCTCCTTGGACCGTGCGGCGCACGTTGCCGTCCACTCGCCGCTTGCATGGCTACAATAAACGCGGCGGATTTCCCCGCGCAATCTACCCTTGGTACCAAATGAATCCGATCTTTCGGGCAGCTAAACGGTAAGGGAAATAATGCACGCCGCATCTTCCAAAACCTTAGCTCCACGGCGGACGGGCAAAGCGACGGGAAGCGCGATTTTTGTCCGGGAAGCAACTTTCACGGCAACAGGTTCATCCAACGGTGTGAGAGAATCAAAACGATGCCGTTATGAATGGCGCAAATTAGGTCAGCGTCGTGAATTAGGGCCTGCGGTTGCATCGCGCGGCCTTTTTCCAGGAAACATTTTGGCTTTAAGGGGAACAACTCACGCTCAGAAGAATCTTTCTACCAATGAAAGCCGCCTTGATCGCACTGGGACCTGTATGCATGTGGCTGGCGGCGGCCGGCCAGGCGTTGTCCCAAGTTCCGCAACTGCCGCCCCAGACAGCCGCGCCCGTGCCGCAAACGCCGGGAGTTACTTTTAGCCAGCAGCCGCCGAATCCGTTTTTGGGCAGCGCGTCGATGGAAAAACCCGTTCCAGGAGTGCTTGCCCTTTCTCTGGAGGAAGCCGTGAATCGCGGGCTGCGATTCAACCTGGGCGTACTACTAAACCAACAAAACACACAGTTTGCGCTGGGCGAGAAGTACCGGGCAAGGAGCGCTTTGCTGCCCAACCTCCGTGCCGATATAGCGGGAACTGATCAGCAAATCAATTTGAAGGCGCTCGGGTTTCCGGGCGGCTTTCCCGGCGTGCCCAGCATAGTGGGCCCCTTTACCGTGCTCGACGCGCGCGCCTATGTTTCCCAGGATGTGCTGAATTTCAACGCCCTTCACAATCTGCGCTCGGCGACGCAGAACTTGAGAGCGGCGCGGTACTCTTACAGCGATGCGCGTGACATCGTGGCGCTCGGCGTGGCCGGCCTTTATCTTCAGGCTTCTGCCGGCCTGGCTCGTATCGACGCGGCCGAAGCGCAAGTAAAGACGGCCCAAGCCTTGTACGACCAGGCCGTGGATAAAAGAGGAGCTGGAGTGGTCGCAGGCATCGAGGTGACGCGCGCCCAGGTCGAGCTGCAAGCCCAACAGCAGCGGTTGATTTTCTTCCAAAACGAGTACGAGAAGCAGAAACTCAATCTGGCCCGGGCGATCGGTTTGCCCCTCGGGCAGCAATTCGAGCTTTCGACGCGCATCCCTTACACGCCGCCGCCTTCGGTCAGTTACGAGCAGGCGCTGGACCAGGCGTACCGGTCCCGGGCCGATTACCAGAATGCGCTTGCTTTGCTCCGCTCGGCGGAAGAGGCGCGCAAGGCGGCCGCCGCCCAGCACTACCCCACTCTGTCCGCCGACGCAAACTATGGGACCATTGGCCCGGGCCTGACTGACTCTCACGGAACATTTTCGGTCTCGGGGACTCTGAGCGTGCCGGTTTTTCGAGGCGGCCGCATTCGAGGCGAGGTCCTCCAGGCGGAAGCGCTCTTGCGGCAAAGGAGATCGGAAAGCGAGGACCTGCGGGGCCGTATTGATTACGAAATCCGCGCGGCGTTTTTGGACTTGAGGGCCAACAGCGAGCAGGTCAGGGTCGCCGAAAGCGCCTTGAAACTGGCGAATCAGCAACTGGCCCAGTCGCGGGATCGTTTTGCGGCCGGCGTCGCCGACAATATCGAAGTGGTGCAGGCGCAAGAAGCCGTAGCTACAGCCAATGAAAACTACATCTCCAGTCTTTACTCGTACAATCTCGCGAAGGCTTCGCTGGCTCGCGCCATTGGAGCCGCCGAGAAAACCATCATTCAGTTTTTGGAGGGAACGCCATAGTGGCTGACGCAATACAAACAGAACAGCGCCAGCAAGCTTCCGGCGGCCCGCAGGCGCAAACACAAACCCAGCTCGGTCAGCCGGAGCGGTCCTGGACCCCCCGGCGGGCATCCTTTTTCCGCCGGAGGCCGCTGGCGAAATGGGCCCTGCTTGCCGCCATAATTCTTGTGGCGGCCGGGGCCTACTGGACATGGCGATACTACTCGAGCCGTGAAACGACTGACGACGCTCAGGTGGACGCGCACATGGCGCCGATCAGCGCGCGAGTAGGAGGTCCGATCATCGCCGTCAATGTGGCGGATAATCAACACGTCGAAGCCGGCGCGGTGCTGGCGCAAATCGATCCGAGCGATTATCAGGTCGCTCTGGAGCGGGCGCGCGCGGATTTGGCCGCTGCCGAAGCGGCTGCGCGCGCGGCCCAAACCGGCGTGCCGATTACCGCCACCACCACGGAGAGCACGCTGAGCAGCGCGGAAGCTCGCTTGCTGAGCGCCAATGCGGCTCTGAGCGCGGCGGAGAAACAGGTGGCTGCGGCGAACGCCCAATTAAACGTTATGCAGGCGAAGCTGCGCGAAGCCGAGGCCAATCATGCGAAGGCGGCGCAGGATCTGGTTCGTTACAAGGAACTGGTAGCCAAAGACGAAATTCCCCGCCAGCAGTTCGATGCCGCCGTGGCGGCCGAAGCTGCCACCGGAGCGGCTGTGGAATCCGCCCGGGCCGACGTTCGCCGTGCCGAGCAAGGAATCCTCGTGGCAGAAAGCCAGGTGGCCCAAGCTCGCGGCACTGTCGCGGAGGCAAAAGCCGGCGTGCGGGCGGCCCAAACGGCCCCGCAGCAAGTCGCCTCCAGCCAGGCGCAGTATCGGAACGCGGAAGCGAGGATCGGGCAAGCCAGGGCGGCCGTGAACCTGGCTGAGTTGAATTTGCAATACACAATCATCCGCGCCCCGATTGCCGGGGCCGTGGGGAATAAGACGGTCCAGGTGGGGCAGGTGGTCCAGCCCGGACAAGCGCTGATGGCCGTTGTGCCGCTCGAAGATATTTATGTCACGGCGAATTTCAAGGAGACCCAGCTTCATTCCATGCGGCCGGGCCAGCCGGCAATCGTTTCCGTAGACACCTATGGAGGCCGGAAATACTCCGGGCGGGTGCAGAGCGTCTCCCCCGCCACGGGTGAGAAATTCAGCTTGCTCCCGCCGGAAAATGCCACCGGAAATTATGTAAAAGTGGTGCAGCGCATCCCGGTGAGAATCGAGCTGGACAAAGGACAGGACCCCGACCACCTCCTGCGTCCCGGCATGTCGGTCGAGGTCACCGTGATCGTCAAATGAATCCAAGCGGATGATCCGTGTCATAACAATCAGCAGAGAGTACGGAAGCGGAGGCGGCGCTGTCGCGCGCATGTTGGCCGAGCGCCTCAAATGGAAGCTGGTGGACGACGCCCTGATAACGGAAATCGCGAAAAAGGCTCAGGTTAACCCCGCTATTGCGCGGCGCTACGATGAGTGCGTCGACCCCTGGTTTCACCGGCTTATGAAGGCGCTTTGGCAGGGCGGCTTCGTTGGCGCGGCCAGCAGGGTGGAGGGTGAATTGTTCGACGCCGAAACTATGGCCCGGCTGTGGAGCCGGGTCATCGAAGAGACCGGAGCTATGGGCGATTGCGTGATCGTCGGCCGCGGCGGGCAATGCATTCTCCAGAATCGGGAGGATGCTTTTCATGTCTCGATCTACGCCCCCTTGGAAGAGCGCGTCCGCAGGCTCCGCGAACAGCTCCCGCCGGAAGCTGATCCCGAGGCGGCGGCCATAGAGAGCGACCGCCGGCGGGCCGCTTACATCCGCCGTTATTTCGGCCAGGATTGGACGAATCGTCATCTCTACGATCTGGCGGTCTGCTCGAGCATCGGGCTGGAAAGAGTGGTGGAAACAATTCTGTGCGCGGCGGGTCTCAAAGCGTGAACCTTCACTATGGCAACTGAAGCAGTCGGCGCTCCTGCTACCGTGGCAGCTCCCGACGTCAATCCCTGGATCATCGCAATTTCGGTGATGCTGTCCACCTTCATGGAGGTGTTGGACACTACCGTCGTCAACGTGTCGCTCCCCCACATTGCTGGCAATCTTTCCGCCAGCACCGATGAAGCCACCTGGGTGCTCACGTCGTATCTGGTGGCCAACGCCATTATTCTTCCGATCACCGGCTGGCTGGCGAATTACTTCGGCCGGAAGCGGCTGCTGATGGCCGCGGTCGCCGGGTTCACAACGGCATCCTTCATGTGCGGCCTGGCGCCCAATCTGGCGACGCTGATTTTCTTTCGCGTCGTGCAGGGCGCCACGGGAGGCACTTTGCAGCCGATCTCGCAAGCTGTTCTACTCGAAGCCTTCCCGCCGGAGGACCGCGGCAAGGCGATGGGCTTTTGGGGATTGGGCATCGTCGTCGCTCCCATGCTGGGCCCCGTGCTGGGCGGATGGTTGACGGACAGCTATAGCTGGCGCTGGGTGTTCTACATCAACATCCCCGTCGGCGTCGCCTCCATCCTGATGACAAAGATGTTCATCTTCGACCCTCCTTATATCCGCCGGCCCAAAACAGGCATTGATTATTGGGGCATCGGGATGCTGGCGGTCGGAATCGGGGCGCTTCAGATCGTGCTGGACAAGGGCGAGGAGAAGGATTGGTTTTCGACCGCGTGGATCACCGAGCTGGTGGTCCTCTCCGCCAGCGTGCTGATTGTGTTTATCATTTACGAGCTGCGCGCCCGCAGCCCTGTGGTGAACTTGAGGGTCTTGAAGGAGCGTACCTACGGCACCGGCGTCCTGTTGATGACGATTTTGGGATTTGGGCTGTATGGGAGCCTGGTCGTACTGCCTTTGCTGTTGCAGGAACTGCTCGGCTATCCGGCCCTGAAGGCGGGCGTGACGATGTTTCCCCGCGGGCTGGGATCGTTTATCGCGATGCCGGTGATCGGAATCCTGGTGGCGAAGTTCGATCCACGCAAGCTGCTGGCGCTGGGCTTCTTGGGCGCCGGTTTCACGCTCATTCAGCTTTCCTGGCTTAACCTGAACGCCGGATTTTGGGACTTCTTCTGGCCGCAGTTTCTCCAGGGTCTTTCTCTCGGGCTCTTGTTCGTTCCTCTCACCACGGTGACCATGGACCCCATTCCCAAAGAGCAGATGGGCAACGCCACAAGCTTGTTCAACCTCATGCGCAACGTAGGCGGCAGCGTGGGGATCGCGATGGCGACCACGCTCAACACGCGGTCTACGCAAAGGTTCACGAACGTTTTCGGCGCGAACGTCACTCCCGGTTCTTTGCAAGCGCACAATGTATTCCAAGCGCTGCAACTCGCCTTCATATCGCGCGGCTTCGACCCGGTCACTGCCGCACATAAGGCGCAAGGCGCCTTATTCGGATTGGTGCAGCAGCAGGCCGCCGTGCTCGCGTATCTGAATACGTTCCGGCTGCTGGGATTGATTTTTCTGCTCGTCATACCTCTGCTGCTGCTGCTCAGAAAACCCGCCCACCAGGGCAGGGGCCTTCCCGCGCACTAATAGCTATGCATTCATTCCGCAAGCCGGCGCCCGACCCCTGACGCCCTGCATCCTCCGGCCACCCGCCGCGTTCGCAAGCGGCGCTACACTAAGGGCGGTGGACGGGCCGAGAGCGCCCGATCAGAGTGGAAATGAACTGGAACCGCAATCTATGGGCGTCGGAGATCCCGCGGCATCCCGCGCGGAGGAAGCCGAATCATTACGCCGAAATGCTCCGCGCCGCGTGGGAAAACCGCGACCAGCTCCCTTATGCCTGGCGGATTCTGAACCACGGAGTTTGTGATGGATGCGCCCTGGGCACAGCAGGTATGAAGGACTGGACCATGGAGGGGATCCACCTCTGTATGGTGCGGCTCGAATTGATGCGCCTGAACACCGCGCCGGCTCTCGACCCCGGCCGGCTGGCCGACGTAAGCTCAATCGAGCATCTCAACTCGCAGCAATTGCGCGGGCTGGGCCGGCTGCCGGAACCGATGATCCGGCGGCGGAAAGAGAAAGGTTTTCGAGCCATCTCCTGGGAGGAAGCCTATGACATAGCCGCCGAGAAAATTCGCGGCACGCGGCCCGAGCGGTTCGCTGTCTATCTCACCTCGCGCGGAATCTTGAACGAGCACTACTACGCTGCCCAAAAAGCCGCGCGGGCGATCGGCACAAATCACGTAGATAACTCGGCGCGCCTCTGCCATGCCGCTTCCACCACGGCAATGAAGAAAACCCTGGGTTACGGCGCGACCACCTGCTCCTACCGCGATTGGATCGGCGCAGACTTGATTGTCTTTTTCGGCTCCAATACGCCCAATAACCAGCCGGTTACGACCAAGTATCTGTATTACGCGCGCCAGGCGGGAACAAGGGTAGCCATTGTGAACCCGTACTTTGAGCCGGGTCTTCAAAGCTATTGGATTCCTTCCATTTTCGAGTCCGCCGTTTTTGGAACGAAAATGGCAGACGATTGGTTCGCTGTTGATACCGGCGGCGATTTGGCTTTTCTAACCGGCGTCTTCAGGATTCTGAACACCGAAGGTTGGATCGACACTGATTTCATCGCCCGGCATACCACGGGATTCGAAGCGGCAAAGACCTGCGCCGAGCAACAAGATTGGGAACTGCTTGAGCGGGAAAGCGGAACCACGCGGGAGCAGATGCGGCGATTCGCAGGCATGCTGCATCAGGCGCGCAATGGAATCTTCGTCTGGTCCATGGGCCTGACCCAGCACGCGCACGGCGTCCAGACCATTGAAATGCTGGTGAACGTGGCGCTTGCTCGAGGATGGGTCGGCCGCGAGCATACAGGCTTAATGCCGATACGGGGCCACTCGGGGGTGCAAGGGGGCGCCGAGGTGGGGTGTGTTCCAGGACTCGATGATCAACAACGGGCACGGTTCGAACAGGTGTGGGGGTTTGTCTTACCCGCGTTTCCGGGACTTACCGCGGCCGAGATGGTGAACGCGGCCTGCCAAGGGCGGATCGATGCCTTCTGGACGACCGGCGGGAACTTCTTAGAGACGCTTCCGGGCCCGTCAACGACCGCGCAGGCTCTCGAAAATATTCCGACACGCATTCACCAGGACGTTGTCCTTTCTTCCATGATGTTGCTGCCGCCCAAGGACACCGTGATTCTGTTTCCCGCGACGACACGCTACGAATCGCCTGGCGGAGGGACGGAAACGACCACTGAGCGGCGGATCATCTTCTCCCCCGAAATTCCGGGCCGCCGCATCGGTTCCGCCAAACCGGAATGGGAGGTGTTCGGCGAGGTCGCCGCTCGCGTCCGACCGAATCTGGCCGACCGGGTGCGGTTTCACTCCGTTGCGGCGATCCGGGAGGAGATCAGCAGAGCGGTTCCTTTGTACAGCGGCATCGAGAGGCTGGCGAAAGAGGGCGACAACTTCCAGTGGGGCGGCGAACGTCTCTTCGCCAACGGCCAATTCGCCACACCCGACGGCAAAGCCCATTTTTCGGTTGTGTCCTTGCAAGAGCACCGGCGTCCGGAAGGGATGTTTTACGTTTCCACCAGGCGCGGCAAGCAATTTAATTCCATGGTGCAGCGGGCGGCCGATCCGCTCACCGGCGCCTCGCGCGACAGCATCCTGATTTCGGGCGAAGACGCCCGGAGCTTGGGGATTCGGGAGGGTGATCTGATTCGCCTCAGTTCGGCCAGCGGAAGCTATGTGGGCCGTGCCAAAATTGACAAGGTAAAGCCCGGCAACCTCGAAGTGCATTGGCCCGAAGGCAACTGCCTGCTCTCCCGTGAGGTCATCGATCCGTCTTCGCGCGAGCCGGACTATAACGCGGCCGTGCGGGTGGAGAAGGTGGGATAGGCGCGCAGCCGGATCTCCGCAGTCCGGCGGGATTGCGGCGGCCGTTCCACCGTGTCGCGTGACTTCTTTTACGGTAACTCCTATTAGCGAGCCTTACCGTTGTATTTTCGCATTAGAGCCTTCAACTGTTTGCCCCAGCAATCATCGGCGTCGCGATTGTGGTAGTAAACATATTCGATCGGATTTCCCTTTCTTCGCTTTTTGCAAATAGCGTGCTTCTGGAGCCCGATTGCCAGATGGCAGGCGTCACAGTAAACCTCGGCGGCGGTGGTCGTCATATCCCGTTTCTCTCCCCATACGTCTATACGCCGCAAGAAGTCGGGCCAGCTATTAACTAGAGATCTGGAATCCGGGGAACGAAACACCTTAGGCTCCGCCTAGGTATTGGAATACAAGCTACGCCGGCGGATAATCGCGGCGACGGGCGGGGGGACCAGGTGCTCCCAGGGGCGGCCTTGGGCGATGGCGGCGCGAACGGCCGATGAGGAGCATAGGTCGAGCTCGGGCGGCCACGCAATGAGGTGGATCCGGCCGGCGTACTCGGGCGGCACGGTCCACGGCCCGCCGCGCGGCGCCACGAGCATTTGAAACTCCTTGATTTGCTCGGCGAAAGGACCGGCCGCAGGCGCCTGCCGCGCGTAGTCCCAGGCGATCGCCCGCTCGGCTGCATCACTGCCGCAAACGATAAAGAACTCCGCGGCGCAGCCATAAACTTCACGGCATTCGCGGACAATCTCGATGAAGAGACCGCCATCGGTTGAGCCGGCCGATAAGCGGGGCTCCTCGGCGGCGGCGGCCAGCAGCATCTCGATGCGCTCTTCAAAGGTTGGCCCCACGTAACCTTTGTGAGGAAAGGCGCGAGGCAGAGTCAAGAGAACCTCATCCAGCCGGTACTGGAGCATTGCTTGCTGCGCCAGTTCCACATGGGCAACGGTGACCGGGTTGAAGGCGCTCGGAAGAATTCCGAGCCGGCGATCCGGCGCGGCTGGGGGGGAATGCCCCCCTCTTTCCCGATTCCGCCGAACGTCTTCTAAGACCGCGCTATTCTTCCAGAAATGCAGCATCGAACGGCCTGGGAAGCAAAGCGGCAAGAGGCATGGTTTCCGTCTTGCCGCCGAGATTGGCCAGAATAATTTCGATGTCGCCGCAGTATTCCCACAGAATCTGGCGGCAAGCTCCGCAGGGCGGCGTGAGAGTCTCCGTATCCGCCGCGATGGCGATACGGATAAACTCCGCTTCGCCCTCAGAAAGGGCTTTCCATACGGCGACTCGCTCGGCGCAAACGGTGAGACCATAGGTGGCGTTTTCAATATTGCAGCCGGTGTAAACAGCGCCGCTGCGGGTTTCAATGGCCGCGCCTACCCGAAAATGGGAAAACGGGGCGCGGGCGTGCTCGCGGGCTGTGACGGCGCTCTGGATCAGTTCTTGCGGGTTCACAGTCGTGGAATCAGCTTCTTTAAGAGCGTAATCAGCGTGCCACTCATGCGCCGGCCCGCTTCGAGCACTTCCTGGTGACTGATCTTTTGCGGCAGCATGCCCGCAGCCATGTTGGAAATCATGGAAATTCCGAGCACCGGAATGCCCATCTGGGCGGCGACGATAGCCTCGGGAACCGTGGACATGCCCACCATGTCCGCGCCAATCGTCCGTAGAAACCGGATCTCCGCCGGGGTTTCATAGCTTGGCCCGGAGACCGCGGCGTAGACGCCTTCGGGAAGCTCGAGGCCGTGGGCGCGGCCGATTTCCCGCGCGCATTGCCGGGCCAGATCCCGCAGGCGCTTGGGGTAAACTTCGGTGAGATCGGGGAAGCGCGGCCCGAAGCGCTCATCACTCACCCCAATGAGCGGATTTGCGCCTTGCAGATTGATGTGGTCGGTTATAAGAACAAGCTGCGGCGGATGAAATTGGGGATTGATGCCGCCGGCCGCGTTGGTAAGCACCAGCGTCTTGATCCCAGCCAGGCCCAGAACGCGAATGGGAAATGTAATCTCCAGCGCGGAATAGCCTTCGTAGAGATGCGCTCGGCCGGCCAACACAGCGACGGGCTTGCCGCCTATCACTCCGCCGACAAGCCGGCCGGCGTGCCCCGCGACGGTAGCGCGCGGCCAATGAGGGATCTTGCCATAGGAAATCTCGACCGGGTTCGAAAGCTCGCCGGCAAATGCCTCGAGCCCACTGCCCAGCACCACGGCGGCTGCCGGAACAACCTCGAGATGCGAGATCAAAAAGCGGCAGGCTTTCTCCACTTGCAAGTAGTTGAGAGATCCCTTCCTGGCCTTTGCGGGATGGGCTCGTGGAAGAAGCAAGGATCGCACTTCGATCTACCCTCAAAATATGGCTCGCACGATTCCCGATCGGCGGCGCAGCAGAGCAAGCGAGCGTTTCACAGCAAGATTCCCGCAATGGCCGCCGACATGAAGTTGGCCAGCGTGCCGGTGATCATCGCGCGCAGCCCGAGCCGCGCCAGGTCGTGGCGGCGCGTCGGGGCCAAAGCGCCGATCCCGCCCACCTGGATGGCGATCGAGGAAAAGTTTGCAAAACCGCAAAGAGCGAACGTTGCGATCACGAAGGATTTGGGCTCGAGCTGAGGCTTCATGGGTCCCAGAAGGACATAAGAAACAAACTCGTTCAGCACCATGCGTGTGCCGAGAAGGTTGCCGACGGCGGGCGCATCGCGCCAGCTCACCCCCATAATCCAGGCAACCGGCGCGAAAACCCAGCCAAAGAGCCGCTGGAGCGAATCGGGAGCCCAGCCAAAACCGCGAATCGAGTGTAACCCGCCGAGCAATCCGTTGCCGAGAGCGATTAGGGCGATGAAGGCGACGAGCATCGCCGCCACGTTCAACGCAAGATGCAACCCCTCGGTAGCGCCTCGCGCGGCCGCGTCGATCACGTTTACATCGAGCTTCTCGACATGCAGTTCGACGCCTCCGGCCGTCTCCGGCTGCTCGGTTTCCGGAATGAGCATTTTGGAAAGCATGATTGTTGCAGGCGCAGTCATGATGACCGCTGTAAGCAGATGCTTGGCCTCGACATGGGCGATATCCACGTAGGCGACGATCAAGGCTCCGGAGACGTGCGCCATTCCGGCGGCCATCACCGTGAGCAGCTCCGACTCGGTGAGCCCCGGCAGAAAAGGCCGGATGGTGAGGGGAGCCTCCGTCTGGCCCATAAAAATGCTGGCGGCCACATCCAGGGATTCCGCCCCGCTCGAGCCCATGACCCGTTGCATTGCTATTGCAATTCCTTTCACGATAGCCTGCATGACGCCGAGGTAATAGAGCACGGCGAAAAAAGAAGCGACAAAGATAATGACGGGGAGGACGTGAAAAGCGAACACGACTCCCGCCGGCCCATTAGCTTTCGCCAGAGGTCCGAAAACGAACTCGCTGCCGGCTTGGGCGAAATCGAGCATGTGATTTACGCCGGCTCCGATCCACTGGAACAGGAGGCCAAAGGGCGTGCGCAGCACCAACAGCGCCAGGGCAAATTGCAAGCCCAGGCCCCAAGCGACTACTCTGACAGGAATGCTCTTGCGCCTGGATGAAAACGCATACGCGCCCCCGATAATCGCCGCGAGGCCAAGCAGACCGGTAAAACGGGACATACTCAAAAAAGTGAGAACACGCACAGGAGAACAGAGCGCGGGGCCCAGGCAGTGTTCGCGGAGCGGCTTCTGAGATCGCGATCCCCGGCTTCCGGGCTACTGAACCACTTCCAGCACGAGTTCGCGAGGCTCGGCGGCGTTGGCCGAGATGTGAAAGGCGTCCTCAACAAGTTGGGCGGCCTCTTCCAAATGCGTCTCGTCGGTGTAATAGAGAGTACACAGCCGGCCCCCGGCGGGCACCTTCTCACCGACTTTTCGTTCCAGAATGATGCCCACCGCCGGGTCGATCGGCTTCTCCATTGTGTCGCGGCCGGCCCCAAGCAGTACCGAAGCCTGCCCCACGTCCTCGGCGTTAATGCGAGTTACGTAGCCGGCCCGGGGAGAAATGATCTCTCTCGCGCCCGTGGCGTTCGGCAGCAGCTCAAATTGGTTCAACGCTTCGGGGTTGCCGCCCTGGGCCGCGATCACCTGCTGGAGCTTGGCCAGCGCTTCTCCCGAAGCCAGCAGTTCTCCGGCCCGCTCCCGCGCGCTGTCGATCGGCTGCGAGGGATTCGCCAGGTGGATCATCCGAGCCGCCAGTTCCACCGAAAGCTGTGTGAGATCAGCCGGACCCTCGTTTCGCAGCGTCTGTGAAACCTCCATTACCTCCAGCGCATTGCCTACGGCGTAGCCGAGCGGCTGATCCATATCGGTCAGCAGCGCCTGCACCCGTTTGCCCATGCGGCGGCCGATCGTCACCATCAACTGCGCCAGCTTACGGGCTTCAATCTGCTTCTTCATGAAAGCGCCGGAGCCGACCTTGACGTCCAGGATCAAGCCGTCGATTCCCTCGGCCAGTTTTTTCGACATGATGGAGGCCGCAATCAGAGGCAAGGATTCGACGCTCGCCGTGGCGTCCCGCAGCGCGTACATTTTCTTGTCTGCCGGAGCAATCCGGTCGGTCTGGCCGATAAACGAAAGCTTGTGCTCCTTCAGCACAGTCTTGAATTCTTCGATCGAGAGATTGGTTCGGAAGCCGGGGATCGATTCCAGTTTGTCAAGCGTCCCACCGGTGTGGCCCAGCCCGCGGCCCGTTATCTGCGGCACCGCCACGCCGGCCGCCGCCGCGATAGGGCCAACAATGAGACTGGTCTTGTCGCCTACCCCGCCCGTGGAATGTTTGCTGATCTTGGCGCCCGGCAGGTCGCTGAGATCCAGGGTCTCCCCCGAATTGAGCATGGCCAAGGTGAGCGCGGTCACCTCGCTTTCGCTCATGTTCGAGTAATACACCGCCATGAGAAAGGCGGCCATCTGATAATCGGGGATCTCGCCCCGCGTGTAATTTTGAATCAGGTAGTCGATTTCTTTTTCTGTAAGCTCTTCCCCGTCCCGTTTTTTCCGGATCAAATCGACAGTTCGCATTTTAAAGAATACAGCACATCCTTTCCCCTTTCAGCAGCAGGCGAAAAA
>Ga0070741_10003270_pt1 | contig 40750 bp, 39 predicted proteins | sample Coa_R1_4_FD_66440 | JGI IMG/M metagenome (GOLD analysis project Ga0070741, IMG submission 66440) | Surface soil microbial communities from Centralia Pennsylvania, which are recovering from an underground coalmine fire - Coalmine... | ecosystem: Environmental > Terrestrial > Soil > Unclassified ...
TCGCACGACTCGCGGCCGCTCAGGCACAGCTCTCCGGCGAGTATTCGGCCAAGTAGGTGCGCAGCGCGTGGACGTCATCGGCGTGATCACCTTCTTCCTCCTGCTCTGCGGGCTCACCGTCACGACCTGCATCACCCTCGTCGTCGCGAAGTTCACCTGGAACTACGTCAGGCGCTGATGGAATCGTCTCCCGTCGAGCAGGTGCGCGCAGGGGTCGACATCGTCGACCTTGTGGGGCAGTACGTTTCCCTCAAGAAGGCCGGGCGGACGTTCAAGGCGCTGTGTCCGTTTCATTCGGAGAAGACGCCGTCATTCGTCGTGTTTCCCGACACCGGACACTGGCACTGCTTCGGATGTGGGGAGGGCGGGGACGTGTTCTCGTTCCTCATGAAGATCGAGAACCTGACCTTCCCCGAAGCGCTTCGCCGCCTCGCCGACCGAATCGGGATCGTCATCACACACGCGCGGGAGGGCGGCAAGCAGCACAATGCGAACGAGCGACTCTACGCAGCGAACGAGGCCGCGGCCATCTACTTTCACGGCCTCCTCCTCGGCTCGTCGGCCGCGCGGGAATACGTCGCCAAGCGCGGCATCACCGCCGACACGATCCAGTCGTTCCTCCTCGGCCTGGCGCCCCAGGGCACGAACCGCCTTCACGACCACCTCCGCCGCCAGGGCTTCACCACCGAAGAGCTGAGCGCCGCCGGCCTCCTCTACGAGCCAGACGAGGGCCCCCCGCGCGATCGCTACCACCATCGCCTGATGTTCCCCATTCGCGACATCGAAGGACGCATCGTGAGCTTCGGCGCGCGAGGGCTGACGTCGGACGCCGTGCCGAAGTACCTGAACGGCCCGCAGACGGAGCTATTCGACAAGAGCGCCGTGCTCTTCGGCCTCCACGCTGGCGCCTCGGCGATCCGCAAAGAGCGGCAGGCTGTCATCGTCGAGGGATACGTCGACGTCGTGATCGCGCACCAGGCCGGCTTTCAGAACGTCGTCGCCACGCTGGGGACGTCCATCACCGAGCGCCACCTGCGCCAGCTCGCGCGGCTGGCGCCATCCATTTGCCTTGCCCTCGACCCGGACGCGGCTGGTGAGTCGGCCGTCCTCCGCAGCGCCGAGGTTGGGCGGGCAGCCCTCGCCGACGCGGCCGTGCCGGTTCCCACGTGGCGCGGGCTGGTCCGGTACCAAGCCGGCTCGCGAGCCACCATCTCGGTCGCGGTCCTGCCCGATGGAAAAGACCCGGACGAGCTTGTTCTGGAAAACCCGGACCGTTGGCGGGCCGCCATCGCGTCCGCCCGCCCGCTGGTCGATCACGCCATCGACCACATCGCGGCGCGTCATGACCTGGCCACCGCGCGGGGAAAATCCGAGGCGGCGGAGGCGCTCGTGCCGCTCCTGCAGGCCGTGGTCGACCCCATCGAGCAGGCCCATTATGTCGAGCTTGCCGCCCATCAACTGCACGTCGATTCCGCGGCCCTGATCACCCGTGTTCGAAGCGCCGGGCGCGATCCGCGGCGCCTCAGCAGCTCCCGCGCGTTGTCGGCGGGACGTGCCCTCCAGCCGTCGGCCGCCCCGCGCGCCACCGACCAGCACTACGCCATCGCCCTCTTTGTCGCCGCGATCCAGCGAGGATTCGGAATCCCGGACATCGACCCCGACGACTTCCGCGATCCAGCCGCGCGCGCCCTCGTGTTGCGAATGCTGGAACTCACATCTCGCGAGAGCCTTGGCGGGGAGTGGCGCCCCGATCTGCTGGAGATCACCGATGACCCGTGGCTCGACGAGCCTATCCAGCGCGTTCGCGCAGCCACCGAAGAGATCGAGCGGCTGACCGACGCGCAGGTCCAGGCGCTCTGCGGCGCCATCGGCGGCCAGCTCCGCGCCGCCCGGCTCGCCGCCGAGCTTCCAGAGCTGTCGATCCTTGCCCAGGAGGCCGAGCCGGACCAGCTGGCGCAGATCAAGGCGCGGATCGGCCAGATCTCGAACGAGCTGGTCGCGCTGCGCCGCGCCCTGCCGGCCGATACTATCGGGCCGAGCGCACTCGGTCGGATTCCGCCCCTCGTTCCGCCCCGCTTTCGCGCCGTCGACCTGGCGCTCGCGGGGCCTCCCGCCTCGCCGCCCTCGCCCGCGTCGTCACCCGAGGCGCCGGAGCCTCCGCCCGCCTGACACACGCCCTGCGCCGCACGCATGGTGGGAATGGGAACCCGTTCGCTAGAATGCGAACGGGGCGGCAGTGCCCCGATTCCTCGGCCGGAGCTTGGCGATTGAGCGAGATGCTTGCGCAGCGGTATCGGCTCGGTCGCCAGATCGGGTCGGGCGGGATGGCGACTGTCTACGAAGGGGAGGACACCCACCTCAGTCGCCGCGTGGCCATCAAGGTCATGCACCCCCAGTACGTCGCGGACGATGCGTTCGTGACGCGCTTCCGACGGGAGGCGCTCGCCGTCGCGCAGCTCAAGCACCCCGGCATCGTCGACGTGTACGACGTCGACCACGACGACGCGCGTTACTTCATCGTCATGGAGTTCGTGGAGGGTCAGTCAATCAAAGAACTCGTCCGCGACGGACCGCTCACGCCCGAACGGACGGTGGACATCGGGATTCAGGTGGGCAAGGCGCTGGAATCCGCGCACCTTGCCGGCGTCGTCCACCGAGACGTGAAGTCCCACAACATCCTCGTCTCGCCGGAGGGCGCGGCGAAGCTGGTGGATTTCGGCATCGCAGTCGCCAAGGGAGCCGCGTCGGTGACGGAGGCCGGCACCATACTCGGCACCGTGCAGTACATATCGCCGGAGCAGGCCCGGGGCGAGCCCGCGACGCCGTCGAGCGATATCTACTCCCTCGGCATCGTGCTCTACGAGATGGCGACGGGCAGGCTGCCTTTCGACGGCGACAACCCGGTTCAAATCGCGACGCGGCACGTGTCGGACCCACCAATCGCGCCGGCCGCCGCGGATCCTCGGGTCCCCGCAGGGCTCTCGGCCGCGATCATGCACGCGCTGGCAAAGCGGCCAGAGGATCGACCCGCCACGGCGGGAGCGCTCGTCCGCGAGCTGCTCCTCTCAACAGACGACGTGTGCGATCAGCCCACCCGCGTCGTCCAGCCGATCTCCCGCCCCGCTGCCCGGCCAGAGGCCCCGCCACCGCGCATCGAGCGGGGGTTGCCCTCCCCGCGACCAGCGCTCCCAGCGACCACGCCGCGGCGGTCGTCGGCATGGCCGATTCTCGCGCTTGCATTCTTCGCGCTCGCGCTCGTGCTGGGGCTCATCCCGCTCTGGAGCGCTGTTCTGCGCGGCGCGTAGGGAGTTTCTTACCAAGCGTTCGCCTAACGGTAAGGCGAATACCGTATCTTTTGCGTTGACAAGGGAGATGAGCCTATGCCAGTTCACGCCTATCGCGGCGTCATGCCGACGATCGGTCGACGGGTATTCATCGCCGACGGTGCGCACATCATTGGACACGTCACACTCGCCGACGACGTCAACATTTGGTTTAACGCGGTGCTTCGCGGCGATATCCAGCCGATCACGGTCGGAGCGCGAACGAACATCCAGGACAATTGCACGGTTCACGTCGACTACGCGCACCCGGCTGTGATCGGCGAAGACGTGACCATCGGGCATGGCGTCACCGTCCATGGATGCACGATAGAACGCCAGGTCCTCGTCGGGATGAACGCGGTGCTTCTGACCGGATGCACCATCGGCTGGGGAAGCATCGTCGGCGCGAACGCGCTGGTCACGGAAGGGAAGGTCATCCCTCCCCGCTCCCTCGTGCTGGGTAGCCCCGGACGCGTCGTCCGGACGGTGTCCGACGCGGAGCTGGCCGAACTGCTGGAGAGCGCCGACGGCTACGTGCGCGAGGCGGCCACGTACATGGGAGCGTTGACGCCCCAATGACCGACCCCGCCGCGCCGGCCGCGGTGAATTCGAGCGTCCTGGAGCCGCTGCCCCGTGCCTTTTACGTACGCGACACCGTCGAGGTCGCGCGCGATCTTCTCGGCCGGTACCTGGCGTTCCAGCCGCCCGGGCAAAGCCCGATGATCGGGCGGCTCGTCGAGGTCGAAGCATACCTTGGGGAACGGGACCTCGCCTCTCACGCATCGCATGGCCACACGCGGCGCACGGCGCCAATGTACGAGGAAGCGGGCCACGCATACATCTATCTCGTCTACGGGATGTACTGGTGCCTCAACGCCGTGACTGGGGCGGTGGGTTCCCCGTGCGCGGTTCTGATCCGCGCCGTCGAGCCGGTGGAAGGGCTCATCCAGGCTACGGACGGCCCCGGCAAGCTCTGTCGGGCCTACGGGCTGGACGGCCGATGGAATCGCGCGGACCTGACGTCCAGCGAGCTGCGCATCACGGCGGGGTGCCCGGTCGAAGCCACCGCGATCGGGACGTCACCCAGGATCGGCGTCGCCTACGCCGGAGCCTGGGCCCGCGAGCCGCTGCGTTTCTTTGACCGCACGAGCCGGCACGTGTCGCGGACGCAGCGCTCGGCCCTCCGCGTCAACGGGTCAGACCGTTCGTCTTGAGCCAGGCAGCGGCGACGTCCTTCGCATCTTTCTTGTCCACGCCGACCTGCTTGTTCAGACCCGTCAGCTCCTGCGTGGTGACTTTGGCGCTCACCGCGTTGACGAGATCTTTGAAATCCGCGGAAGCCTTGCTGAGAAGATCGTTTCGGACGACGGGCGCCACGTTGTCCGCGAGCTGGAGGTGCTTGTCGTCTTCCAGCAAGACAAAGCCCTCCGTCTGAATTCGGGCGTCGGTCGTGAAGAGGACGGCGACGTCGACCTGACTGTCCTTCAGCGCGGTGACCGTTAGGGGACCTCCAGCGTCGAGGGCCTTGAACTCCTTGAAGCGGAGGCCGTAGGTGCTGGCAAATCCGGGGAGGCAAAACGGGCGGTCGGGACATTCCGGCGGACCGCCCAGCACGAACTGGTCGTTGAACCGGACGAGATCGCTCACACGCGAGATATTGTCTCGCGTGGCGGTATTGGATGTGACGACGAGCCCGTTGGTGTCAACAGCGGGCGCGTAGTTCAACACCGTGATCCCCTTGGGCTGCAGGGCGTCCTGCAGGGCTCGCTGCGTCGCCGCCGGATCCGAAGAAGCCTTCGATGGATCTTTCGTGACGAACGTGAGGTACGTCGCCAGGTATTCGGGGTACATGTCGATCTGACCCGATTCGAGAGCTGGCGCGACGATCTCGCGCGTCCCGAGGTTCAGGTGCCGCTCGACCGAATATCCATTGGCTTCCAGTACCTGGCCGTATAGCTCCGCGAGCACAAGCTGCTCGGGAAAATTCGTCGAGCCGATGCGAACGGTCGGCTTTCCGCCGCTCGGCGCCGCAGGCCGCGAACAGGCAACCAGGCCGGTGGCGACGATGAAGGCGAGGAGGACAGCGAGGCGCCTCGTTCCCATTGCTTCCCATCTTTCCCCGGATTCCCTTGTCCGGCGCAACTTTGCCCATACATTGACAGATACGCACGTTGGCGGGCAAGGAAACGCGCGGGCAATGACCATCCCCGTCCGCCACGTGGGGTGCCTACCCTCTGCCGGCGTCCACAGAGAGGGAGGACGGCGCGGCGCGGCGCCAGACATCGCTCTGCTGTGACCGATCGACCGCAGAGCCAGGACTGACGACCGCCCGCTCGACCAGACCGAACGCCCATTCGGTGGCTACAGACAGAAGCGCCACGAGTACCGCCCCGACGAAAAGCCGCTCATATTCCTGTCGCGCGAGGCCATCCACGATGTAGCGGCCGAGGCCGCCGCTCGCAACCAGCGCGCCAAGCGTCGCCGTGGCGACGATCGCCACCGCCGCGTTCCGCACGCCGGCCACGATAATCGACGCGGCAAGGGGCAGCTCCACGTGGCGGAGCACCTGCCACTCGGTCATCCCAACGGCATGCGCGACGTCCACAACGTCGCGGTCGACGACGCGGATAGCCACGTAGCTGTTGGTAAGGACCGCCGGAATGCCCAGGGGAACCATGGCCAACATCGTCGGCCAGAATCCCAGCCCCAGGTGCAACGCAAAGGCGACCGGCAGCGCGAAGGCGAGCATCGCCATGGATGGAAGCGCACGGCCGATGTTGGCGACATTGATCGCCGCGACTCCGCCGCGACCGGTGTGGCCCAGCGCAACGCCGATAGGAAGCGCGATTGCCGTCGCACACAGCAAGGCAACGGCGGAGAGGACCACGTGCTCGCCCAGCCGAACGGGGATGCCGTCCGTGCCCTGCCAGTGCGCAGGGTCCGCGCACCAACGGCCCACGCTCGCGAGAAACTCCATCAGCGGGTCGCCCGAGCCCACGGAGTGATGAGCCGCTGGAAACCGACCAGGGCGACGTCCGCGGCGACCGCGAGGGCCACCGAAAGCACAGCGCCCAAGAGCAGCGGCGTCGTGAAGAAACGCTGCAGCCCGTCGAGGATGAAGAACCCCAGGCCGCCCTGTCCGATCAGCGCCGTGACCGTCGTGAGTCCGATCGTGGTGACCGTCGCGACCCGAACCCCGGCGATGATGACCGGCGCGGCGAGGGGAAGCTCCACCCGCCACAGGATCTGGCTCGGGGTAAAGCCCATGCCGAGCGCGGTGTCGCGGACCTCCGCGGGAATGGATTCGAGTCCGCCGACGATAGCCCGGATCAAGATGAGCAGCGTGTAGCTGACAAGGCCCACCTCCGCAGTCACGACCGTGAGTCCGGTGAAGGGGATGAGTAGGGCGAAGAGGGCGAGGCTCGGGATCGTATAGAGCACGCCGGCAGCCCATGTGATCGGACCGGCCGCCCGCGCGTAACGACGAACGACCAGGCTCAGGGCGAACGACACGACAAACCCGATGGACACCGCGAGGAGCGTCAACGTGAGGTGCTCGCCCAGCCGGCGCGCAACCTCGTCCAGGTGGCCGGCGATCCAGTCCCAGCGGACCAGCGGTTCGTCAGGCATCGCCGGATTGCCGCCGCTCGCGGGCAACGGCCGCGGGGGAGTCCGGCGATGAACGCGCGGCGGCGGCGTCGAGGTGCGCGCCGAGGGAGGCAGTGAACGCATCGAGCCGCAGCACGCCGATGGTCTCCCCGCGGTCGTCGACCACGGCGGCAACGTGATCGTCGGTGGCGACGAGCAGGCCGAGGGCCTCGAGCGCGGTCGTGTCCCGGGCCACGCGGTGGGCTGTAGCTGGCGGCCGCGCACGATGATCGATGGCGAGATCGTCGACGGATACGAGGGCGAGGCTCTTGAGCACGCGGTCCGAGCCCACGAAGCGCGCCACGTACTCGTTGGCCGGCCTCAGCAGGAGATCCATCGGACGGCTGTACTGGACGAGGCGTCCCCCCTCCTGCATGACCGCGACGCGAGTGCCGATCTTGATCGCCTCATCGATATCGTGGGTGACGAATATCACCGTCGTCGATAAGGCGCGCTGAATACGCAAGAATTCGTCTTGCAGGCGGCTGCGAACGATGGGGTCCACAGCGCCGAACGGCTCGTCCATGAGCAGGACGGGCGGCTCGGCTGCCATGGCGCGCGCAACGCCGATCCGCTGGCGCTCTCCACCGGAGAGCTGGGCTGGATAGGCGCCGCGGACACGCGCTGGGTCGAGGCCCACGAGGCTGATCAGCTCGTCCACACGAGCTTCGATTCGCTTTCTGTCCCAACCGAGAAGGCGAGGCACGGTCGCCACGTTCTCGCCCACGGTCTGGTGCGGGAACAGGCCGATCTGCTGGATGACATATCCGATGCGGCGACGGAGAGCGACGAGGTCAAGAGTCGCCACGTCGCACCCGTCGAGAAGGATCTGTCCGCTGGTTGGCTCGATGAGGCGGTTGACCATGCGCAACGTCGTGGTCTTGCCGCACCCGCTTGGACCGACCAGCACGCAGATCTCGCCTGGTTCAACCTCTAGGGTCAGGCCCTCCACGCCTGCGATCCACCGACCGCCGTCGGACGAGCGGTCGCTGAAGCGCTTGGTGACGGAGCGGAATTCAACGCGGGCGCCGCGTTGCGCCGGTGCCGACGGGAACCTCTGTGTCATTGGCGCTCAACCGGTGCGAAGTGCGTGGGTTGAAGAGACGAGTAAAGGGCTCGCCCCGGGGTCAGAGCGAGCCCTCAAGGTGCCAATTACCGAGCGCTAGTTGCTGGTCGGGCTACGAACCTCGAATCTAATCGTATTTCCTTCACTGCGACGGTAGCGGACGTCTTTACTGAGTTGGCGCGCTGCACGCGTCAATCGTCGTTTCACGGTGCGCTTCTGTTCATTTTCTCCCAGAACGACCTCGCCGCCTTCGCCAATGTCGAGGGCCCGAATGAAATCGCTGTACTCGCTAAGATCAACTGATCCGCGCCGACGTGCACGCATAGCTGCGACTTCCTCGGCACTGAGCCGACGAAAGTTTGGCATCTTTCACTCCCCGACGTTTGATTCTCCGCAGGAAACCCCACCGCGGCCAATATTGCGAGAAGCCGCTGCTATTGTACACCAACCGACCGGAAATGCGAAGGAATCCTTTCACATCGGACGCGTGTTATTGGGCCTGGTGCACGCGCCAGGCCGGTGGCAGAATTCGCTATCCCCCGATACTTACGAAATACGTCTCGCAAGCACGATCGATCAGCGACTCAGTCATTCTTGCGGGGACCATTTTGTACTTCGCGATCGCGATGATTTGATCAATGATGTCGCGCGGATGGCACATGCGCAGCGGACGATTCTTCGGTTTGTAATACCGATCCAGCATGTACTGGAACATATTCTCGTCAAACGGCACGCCGCGACGGTCGCACATGAATTGGAAGATCGCCTTGAACTGCGAGATGTCCGGGTCGACCACGTTGATCTTGAATTTGATTCGGCGCAGGAAAGCGTCGTCTACCAGATCGCCAGGATCGAGATTCGTCGAGAATACGATGAGCTGCTCGAACGGAATGGACAGCTTCTTTCCCGTAACGAGGTTCAAGAAATCGACGCGCTTCTCCAGGGGTACGATCCATCGGTTGAGCAAGTCTTGGGGCCGAATCATCTGCCGGCCAAAGTCGTCGATGAGAAACATGCCGCCGTTGGCCTTCATTTGCAGCGGTGCTTCGTAGTACTTACCGATGTCGTTGTAAAGCAGGTCGAGGCTTGCCATGGTCAGCTCGCCGCCGACCATCACGACGGGTCGTTCGATCTTTACCCATCGTGTGTCCCATGTCGGTTTGACCGGCTGTCCATCCGGCCCATTCTCTTCGATGGGCGTGTGGTTAATGGCATCGAAGACCGTGATTACGGCGCCATCCACCTCTACCGCGTAGGGAACGAAGATGCTATCACCCATGAGCTTCGTAATGCGCTCCGCGATCGACGTCTTGCCGTTCCCTGGATAGCCGAAGAGGAACATGGATGAACCGGAGTTGATAGCCGGCCCCACCATATCCAGAATGTCGTCGTTGATGATGAGATCGGAGAATGCGTCGCGGATGTTCTCCTGCGTCACCACCACGTTGCGAACGGACTGGGCCAGCACCGCGTCGATGTACTGGGAGAGCGGGACCGGCGCCGGGCCCGTATACGTCAATCGCTCCATGGAATCACGCGCGTGGCGCGCGCCTTTTTCGGTGATCCCATAGAGGTAGCCGGCGTCGCCGATCCCGCGCTGACCCTTTACCTCGAGCTCCTGATCATGCCGGAGGGATTCGAGGATCGGGCCGACCACGCCCGCGAAGGGAAGCGCAATACGGTCGGCGATAGTAGCGCCGACCAGCTCGGTGCTCTGATAGAGCACTCGGACGATGAGGTCGAGAATGAACGCGCGCGGGAGCCCCGTAGCATCGAGCGATTCCGGCCGCGCGGGAAAGAAGGGCCGGCCGGCCACGGCCGCCGCCTGGGCCTTGAACTGCCCGGTGGTGACGATGGGCTCGGGCGACGGGCGGGGCGGCGGTGGCGGCTGAACAGCGGCGAGCGGTTGCTGAGCCGCGGGCGGCGGCTGCTGCGCGGCAGCATGGATGGGCTGATGAACGGCCGCCGGCGCCGGTTCTGCGCGCTGGGGCTCCGGGCTCGGCGAATCGAGGGGCGCGATGATCGTGGCGTCAGAGGTGTCTTCACCCGCGGGCTCCTGAGGCGGCGGCGCCGGTACCGCTTGGAAGGGCTGGGACACATAGGCATTCAGCCGAGCGGCAATATCATCCCGGCTAGGCTCCTTCTTCCGATCAAAGATGCTCACCCTGACGCCTCCAATGACAAGCGGCCTACGCCGACTGGGGAGTTCACGGCGAGATATTAGGTCTCGCCTCTCAGAGGCGTCAACCTTCGGCTGTTGGCCGGTTGTTGGCGCTGGGACGCTCAGGGTCGAGCGCCGAGCTCGGCGAGCGCACGATCGAGCTGCGGGTCATCGCCGTGCACCCAATCGTCGGCGGATTCACTCACCAGCACATCCGGGCGAACCCCGATACCGTCGAGGTCCCCGCCCGAGGGACTCAAGACGCGCTCCGTGGTGATTTGCGCAGCCGACCCGTCGGACAGGGGAATGACGGACCCGACGCGCACCCGGCCGGCCGTCGGCATGCCCACGAGCGTCGCGAGGCCTCGCTCCTTCAGGGCAGCGGCGAGCACTTCGGCGCCGGAGGCCGTGCCCTCGTCCACCAGCACGATTGTGGTCGGTCGCGACCCAATCGGAGCGCCACGCCCCTGAATCGGCACCCGGCGCCGGGCGCGGTCGATTTCGATCCCGACGATGTCGTCGCCGAGGAAAATGGAGGCAACGCTTGCGACCTCGGTGAGGCTTCCGCCGCTGTTCCCACGAAGATCGACGACCCATCCCGACGCGCCGCGGTCGAGCGACGAGACGAGCTGCTCGCGGACCGAATCCGCAACACCGTCGCGAAACGAGCGAATTCGCACGTACTCGACGCCTTCGATATTCGTCGCTTGAACGGCAGGAACCCGAAGCGGCGCCCGGGTGACCGTCACCTCGCGGGCGGTGGCTTCCTCAGCCGCTTGCAGCGCAATGGTCACCGGGGTTGCTTCGGGGCCCCGAATTGCCCGCACAACGTCGGCCAGCGTCATGGATTCGGTCGACACACCATCCACCTGGACAATCGTGTCGCCAGAGCGGACGTCTGCTTCCGCCGCTGGACTTCCGGGCAGAACCTCGCGCACGATGGGCGAGCCGGTCGACCCCGGAGCAGCCAGCGTCACGCCGATGCCCACGATGCCGCCCTCCTGTCGGGCCTGCACGGCTCGTCGATCGAGAAACACCGAGTCAGAATCCCCGATGCTGTCGAGCAGGCCGCGAATCGTCCCGTCGGCGACGGCGTTCACGTCACCGCGCGTCCCAATCTTGTCGACGAACGTCTGGAAGGCTCGCGCCAGTCGAAGCCAGTCCTGCTCGTCATTGCCCGTCGAGGTCAACGGCACGGTTTCGACCAAGGCCGAATCGATCGGCATGAGGCCGGCTTCCACGGCGGCGTCGTGGAAGCCATTCATTGCGCCCCGCACGAGGGTCGCCCCATCGACATGGTCCACGTACTCGTCGGCCACCGTGCGATACACGCTGTCGAGATCCAATACCGAGAGCTCCAGGGAAGCGCGTGAGGTGCCAACGCTGTCAGCGGGGGCCGATCCCGGCAACGCGCCGCTCGGCGCGCTCCTCGAGCCCCCTGCGCGCGACGCTGGAGGAAAGAAGTCCGACGGATCTGGAATGCCTGACGCCATGCACGAGCTGGTGAGGACCAGGGCGACGAGGAGTAACGCGAGAGATCCGGCCCTAGACAGGAGTGGGAACACGAGCCGCGCCTTTGAATCCGCCGAAAAGCGTGGTGTCAAACTCCTTCCAGAAACAATCGACCAGCGAGAATCCCGCCTCGCGCATCCAGACGAGCTGCTCCTCAATGGTGCCCGGTGCACCGCCATGTCCCCCGCGGATCGTCTGGCTGAAGGGCGCTTCCGCGTCGGTGCCCGCGAGTTGGACGAGAGGCCGCAGCTCGGGATTCGCCAGCCGCACATAGTCGAAGTTGAGAAACATCGCGCCATCCGCCAGCAGGCCGTACACCTCCCGGTAGAGGTCGCGAATGCGCAACGGGTCGCGGAGGTTGTGGAGCGCGATGGACGAGACGGCTAAGTCGTAGCCGCTCCCGGCAACGGCGATCCACTGGGACGTACTGAGGTCCGCTCGGATCGTCCGCACCCGGTCGGCGAACCGATGCAGGCGCTCCTGCGCCCGCTCTCCCATCAGCGCCGAGCCGTCGAGAAGCGTCGCCGTCGCCCGTCCAAAGCGTTCGAGGATGAACTCGTCGAGCCACCCGTCACCCGCGCCGAGATTGATGTATGAGAACACCTCGTCCGCGGTGTGGGGAATGAGGGATCGAATCAAGCGAAAATGGGTCTCGCGCTCCGCTGCTCGCGCAGGTTGTCGCCCGAGCCAATCCTCCACGTACGCTTCGTCTGCCCAGTTCTCACGATGCCGCCGATGCGTCGCTTCCACCCTGTCGGTCCTCCATTCGAAGCGCGAGTTCCCCAAGGGCCCCGGTTCCCCACATGATCACGTCCCGGTCGCCGGGGCGCAAGTGTGCCCCGCCCGTCGCAATCCGTTACGATGCTGTCTGCGGAGGAAGAGATCACGGATGAATCGCGTTCCAGCTCTCCTCGGGTGGGCCGTTGCCGGCATCGCCCTGCTAATCGTAATTGGGGGATGTCAAGTGCAACAGCAACAGCCACCCCGAAGCCAGCCACCCGGCCAGCAATCGTCACCCCAGCCGTCGGCCGCGCCAAATCAGCAGCGCGCGCCAATGCAGTGGTCATCGCCGCCAGAGATGGAGCTCGACCCGGCCAGACACTATTCCGCCACCATCGCCACGACGCTTGGCGACATCCAGATCGCGCTCCTCACCGATGACGCGCCGAAGACCGTGAATAATTTCGTCTTTTTGGCCAGGCAGGGCTTCTACGAGAACGTGAAGTTCCACCGAATTATCAAGGGGTTCATGATCCAGACGGGCGATCCGACCGGGACGGGGAGCGGCGGGCCAGGCTACCGGTTTGCCGACGAGCCGGTGAAACGCGCGTACGATCCCGGCATCGTAGCCATGGCCAACGCCGGCCCAAACACCAATGGGAGTCAGTTCTTCATCGTGCAAGGGACCAGGGCCAATCTTCCGCCGAACTACACGATCTTCGGCCAGGTGACCGGCGGGATGGATGTCGTCGACAAGATCGCCGCCGTGCCCGTCCAGGCGAGTCCGAGGGGTGAGATGTCCGTCCCCACCCAGGACGTGCGGATCACATCGGTAACGGTCCACGAGGAATGACCGAGGGCAAATAGTGAAGCGTGGAGAGAACTGGGATGGCTGATGTGCTTCGAGTTGGAATGGCGGGGCTTGGCGCCGGCGCCCGCCAGGTCCTCCCATCCTTCAAACATGTGCCCGGTGTGGAGCTGGCCGCCGTCGCGGATATTCGCGCATCAGCGTTGGAAGAGTTCGCCGCCCGGGGCGTGCGAACCTTCAAGAGCGTCGAGGCGATGTGCAAGTCACCCGACGTCGATGCGGTCTGGGTGGCCACACCCAACGTTCTCCACATGGAGCACACGCTTCTGGCCGCGAACCATGGGAAACACGTCATCTGCGAAAAGCCGATGGCCCTGAGCCTGGCGCAGGCGCAAGCCATGATCGACGCCGTCGATCGCAATGGCGTCAAGTACGTCCAAGGCCACTCCAAGATCTACAACCCGCCGGTGCGCAAGATACGCGAGGTGGCGGCGAGCGGTCGGCTGGGCCGGATCATCCAGATCAACACGTGGAACTACCGCAACTGGCTGAACCAGCCACGCCTGGCAACCGAGGTCGACACGGCCACCGGCGGCGGCGTGGTGTATCGACAGGGGCCACATCAGACCGACGTCGTCCGCTGCATCGGCGGCGGTATGGTGAAGTCAGTTCGGGCGATCACCGGCCGGTGGGACCCGAACTTCAATACCGAGGGAAATTACAGCGCGTTCCTCGAATTCGAGGACGGCACTCCGTGTCTCATGAGCCTCAACGGGTATGCGCACTTCAACGTGACGGAGCTGACCTGGGGGATCGGCGAGGGCGGCCAGCAGACGCCGGAGGACCAGCTCTACGCCGCCCGGGAGCGATTGACCAGGCCGTTCGACCCCGAGGCGAAGTACGCGCTACCCGAGTACACCGAGGCCGGCTATGAGGCAAGGGAGCGCGCTCGTGCGGACCGTCATCAGCCCTTCTACGGCCTCACCATCGTGAGCTGCGAGCGCGGAGACATTCGACAGTCGCCAGACGGCTTGTACATCTACTCGGACGCGGGCAAGAGCGAGATCTCCTGCGACACGGACACCGGCCATGCGAGCGAGCTTGCCGAGCTTGCCGCCGCGGTGCGCGAGGCGAGACCAACGTTTCCCGATGCGCGCTGGGGGATGGCGACTCTCGAAGTGATTCTCGCGATCATGGAATCCTCGGCTACGCACGCCGAGGTGCGCCTCGCCCACCAGGTACCGTACCCGCTTTAGCCGCGGTCAGGCATTCAGGCCCATCAAACGGTCCGCCACGGTGAAGTAGATCATCAACCCCGTGCCATCGACGAGCGTTGCGATGAACGGCGCTGAGACAACGGCGGGGTCGATGCGGAACCGCCGCAGGATCAGCGGCAGGACGGCCGCGACGGCCGACGCCCATAGCACGATGGCCAGCGCCGAGACGGCGACGACGATCCGAACTGGCGGCTCGACCCCGAGCGTCACGGCGCGGACAAAGCTGACCGATCCCATGATGACGCCCACGATGACGCCCGTACACAGCTCCTTGCGAAGCACACGCAGCAGGTCGCGCAAGCGAACGTCGCCGACGGCCAGAGCGCGGGTAAGGGTCGTCGTGATCTGCGAACCGACGTTCCCTCCCGTGCCGATGAGGAGCGGAATGAAGAACGTGAGCGAGACCACCGCGGCCATCGTGTCCTCGAAGTGGCGGAGCACGGTGCCCGTGTATGCCTCGGCCACGAAGAGGATTAACAGCCAGCCGATTCGCTTCCGCGCCATTTGCACAATGGTGGCGCGTAGATAGGGAACGTCGAGCGGTTGGGAGCCGCCCAAGCGCTCGATGTCTTCCGTCGCCTCTTCTTCGAGAACGTCGGCCACGTCGTCGGCAGTGATCACGCCAATCAGGTGCCCCCCTTCATCGACTACGGGCAGGGCAAGCAGGTCGTTCTCGGTGAGGACGCCCGCGGCAAGCTCCTGGTCCGCGTCGGCCGGGACCGATAGCACCTGCGTGCGCATGATGTCCCCGATGCGGGATAGGGGATCCGCAACGACGAGGTCGCGCAGGCTCACAACACCGAGAAGCCGCCCCTCTGGCTCGGTCACGTAGACGTAGTAGATCGTTTCCGCGGATGGCGCCTGCGTGCGAAGCAGGCGCATTGCCGCGGCCACCGTCAGATCGGGACCGATCGCCACATACTCTGGCGTCATTCGTCCGCCGGCGGTGTCCGATGGGTACGTGAGGAGGTCCCTGATCTCCTTCGCTTCCTCGGCCTCCATCTGCGCCAGGATGTCTTCCGCCTCGGACTGTTTCAGCTCGTCGACGACGTCGGTGGCGTCGTCTGGCTCCATCTCCTCGAGGATGTCGGCGGCCGCCGCGCGACTGAATCGAATGAGCAGCTCGGCCGCCTCGCTCGGGTCGAGCTGCGCCACGGCGTCGGCCAGCCTGTCCGGGCCGAGGGCGAGGTCGAGCGTCGCGAGCTCGACGGCGTCGAGCTGCAGCAGGACTTCAGCAAGCTCCGACGGGCTCAGCCAAACGAGGTCCTGGGCTGCCGCCCGGCTGCCGGTCGCGAGCACGTCGCGCACATGGCGAACATCGACCCCAGTCGGTTCCAAACGCATCGCCGTACCCCCAGAGGACGAGAGGGCAGACAATCGAGTGGCGGGCACGCCGTCCAAGCGCGGGGTGAGAGAGGTTCTGTGTGCCGTGCGCGGGGGAGCCAGCGATGCTGGCGACAGGTGGGGCGGTTAGGCGGGAGGCGCCACCGCGGCCCAGGCTCCCACGCGGACCTCGGTCCGCCAAGCTATTCGGTTGTCCTGGGCCTCGCGTTGACTCGGTAAGTCGTCCACAGACTCCCTAACTGAAGCCGGAGCTGCCGGCCTCACGGCCATCCTACCGCATCCAGAAATGGCCCGGCAACACGAATCCGCCCTGTCGCGGAGCGTGGCATGTGGTATGGTGCCGCGAGAATGCGCGGCCTGGACGCGCAGAATGGGGACCGCGCGCCGGGCGTGCTGAACGGCGCCAGCCGCTGTCCAGCCGTAATCTGCTCGTCTCGCATCGTCCGCTGCTTAGCGCGGTCGGGCTCGCGAGCCCCCGCAAAATCACATCCAGCGAGAAAGAATGCCGACGCTCATTCAACGCGCACTGATCGTCGCGGTTGTTGTGTTCCTCGCAATTCTCACCATTAAGAGCCTGACCCCATCGGTTCCCAGCAGTGAGCCATCGAGCACGGCTGCGGGCACCCCGCAAGCGTCGGCGACGCTGCCGCCGCTTCCGTTCGCGACCGACCTCGCAGCGCAATTTTCGGAGCAGACCGTTGCTCCCCCCGGGACGGACACCCAATGGACCTCTCGGCTCGAACTATCTGGCACCGATAGCCAGCACTCGAACCCGTTCAAGCTGTCGGGCAACGTCGTAAAGCTGCACTACCAGCTCGACATGGCATCCGGAAATCAGGCCGCGCTCCTCTTCGTCTTTCTGCAGCCGGCCGATCAGCCACAGGGCCAGGCCACCAAATTTCCGGACGCATTCGCCACTTCACCCGGAGAGGGCGACAAGTACCTCAGTCGTCCGCCGGGAGACTACGTCGTGAATGTGCAGACCTTCGGCGCCACGTGGTCGGTGACGGTGGACGAGGCTCAGTAACGACGGGGTACCGGGCGGCTGAGCCGACCTTCCGAAGGACGAATCGGAGAACTCGCGGCGCCACAGTCCCTGCACGCGAGATGGCGACCGGCCTGCATCACGGCTTTGTCTCAGTCCGACCGCGGGCGTTGACGGCCGTTCTGCCGCGATGCTACGATGCCGGCCCGGCCCCCTGCCCATGGCCGACCCCCGACACAGGGACGCAGCATTGGACGGTTCCACACTCCAAGAGATTCGGGAGCAGGTTGCGCGCTGTCGAGCCTGCAAGCTCGGCATGGGAAGCGCGCGTCCGGTGCCCGGTGAAGGAAACCCCAACGCCAAGATCATGTTCATCGGCGAGGCGCCGGGCTTCTACGAAGACCAGCAGGGCAAGCCGTTTGTCGGACCCGCCGGCCAGTTCCTCGACGAGCTGCTCAAGCTCGCCGGCCTTTCCCGCGCCGACGTGTTTATTACGAACGTCGTAAAGCACCGGCCGCCGGGCAACCGGGATCCAGAGCCGGACGAGCTGGAGGCGTGCGACGGATTCCTGCGGGCCCAGATCGCCGCCATTCGCCCCAAGCTCATCGTTACGCTGGGTCGCCACTCGTTGAGTCGATTCGTCTCGCCGGTGCGGTCGATGCGCGACGTGCACGGCCGAGCCATACCGTGCAACGGCATGACCGTCTGCGCGATGTACCACCCTGCCGCGGCCCTCCACCAGGGTAGCCTGCGCGCAGTGCTCGAACAGGACTTCCGTAACCTCCCGGCCATCATCGCCCGGATCGAGCAGCGTGAAACGGCAGAGACGCCGGTCGCCGTGAGCGCGCCAGCCGCTCCCGAGCCGCAGCAGATGTCTCTGTGGTAAGAAACTGACCCGGACGATGGCCCAGCAATCGCGCGCAAGGCGCGCGGCGACGCGGCGCTCGGGGCAGTCGAGTCCGGCCGCAGCGGCTCTGGGCCGCGTCACGCTCGACGCCTTAGGATTCGCCCTCGTCGCGGCGTCGCTCGTCGCGCTCCTGTCAGCCCTCCACGCGGAGGGCGCGGTGGCGCAACCGATCGGCCGCCTGCTCGGTCGGCTCTTTGGCTGGCTTGCGCCCGGCGCTGCGGTCTGGATCGGGCTCGTCGCGCTCCTGTTGATCTCGCGCCGGATCCACCCACGGCCGTGGCCCTGGACGAGGCTGGGCGCGGGAGCCGTGGCCACATTCGCGCTTCTGGGAATCGCAGCACTGGAGGCCCAGCGGCGCGGGGGGCCGGACGACGCGCCGGGCGGCGGACTGGTCGGCCGTTGGGTGGCCGATAGCCTCCAAGCGTGGTTCGGGACCCCATCGACCGTCGGCGTGCTCATCCTCGCCCTCGTCCCCTCGCTCTTCATCGCGATGCGCGTCTCTCCTGTCGCCACCGCCACCTGGATCGTCGCCGCAGTCCGTCTCGGGCTTCGGGGGGCGTCGGCGCTTCGATCGCGCATCCACCGGCCCGAGTTCACCATCAATCGGCACGAATCAAGCCAGGCGCGGCGTGAGCGCCCAGCACGGGCGCAGCATGACGATTCGGCCCACGCCATTCCCGCGACGGATTCTCTCAACGCGACAGTCCCAGACGCGCCTGGCGCCCAGCCACGCTCCTCCCGATGGAAGACACCCCCCCTAACCATGTTCCATGCGCGAAAGTCCGTCGAGCGGCCAGCGGGGGAGCTTCGACAACAGGCGCAAATCATCGAAGAAACGCTGGCCAGCTTCAATATCGACGCTCGAGTGGTGGAGGCGAACCAAGGGCCGGTCGTGACGCAGTTCGGCGTGGAGCCGGCGACGGGCGTACCGGTCAGCAGAATCACCGCTCGCGTCAACGACCTCGCGCTTCGACTCGGGTCAACCTCCATCCGCATCGAAGCGCCGGTCCCGGGGCGTCGCATGTTGGGGATCGAGGTGCCCAACTCGTCCGTCTCCCTCGTCACGCTGCGCGAAGTCATGGAGAGCACGGCCGCTGAGCGGTCAAGGGCGCGCATCCCTCTGGCCCTGGGAAAGGACATCGCCGGGAAGTCGCTCGTCGGAGATTTGGCGCGCATGCCCCATCTGCTGATTGCCGGCGCGACGGGGTCGGGAAAGAGCGTCTGCATCAATACCCTCATCGCATCGATGCTCTCCCAGTTCACGCCAGACGAGCTGCAGCTCCTCATGATCGACCCCAAGATGGTCGAGCTGATCGCCTATAACGGCGTGCCCCATCTGCGCATGCCCGTGATCACTGAGATGGACAAGGTGGTAGGCACGCTGAAATGGGCGCTCAAGGAGATGGAGCGTCGCTACAAGCTTTTCGCGGCCTGCTCCGCACGGAACATCGATAGCTACAACCGCGGCATCCAGGCGCGCGCGCAGGGAGCCAAGGCAGCGGGAGATGGCGGGTCGCCGAACGCCGCCGACCTGCGACCCCTGCCGTACCTCGTGCTCATCGTCGACGAGCTGGCAGATCTGATGATGACGGCCCCCGAAGAGGCGGAGCGGGCGATATGCCGGCTCGCACAGCTAGCCCGGGCGACGGGCATCCACCTGATCATCGCGACGCAGCGACCCTCCGTCGATGTGCTCACCGGTCTGATCAAAGCGAACTTCCCAACCCGTATCGCGTTCGCTGTCACATCGCAGGTGGACTCGCGCGTGATTCTGGACACTGTCGGCGCGGAGCGACTCCTGGGCCGAGGCGACATGCTCTATCAGCCGCCCGACGCCAGCAAGCCCATTCGCGTTCAAGGAACCTACGTGTCCGATCAGGAGATCGAGGCGCTGGTGGAATACTGGCGCCGTCTGGGTGCGCCGCAATACGACGATCATGACCTCGAGGACGTGGATACGCTGGGCCAGGCACCGGAGCCAGCCAATGATGATCTTTTTGACCGCGCCGTCGCCCTGGCGCACGAGACCCAGCGCGTCTCGGCTTCCCTACTGCAGCGTCGCCTCGGGATCGGCTATCCTCGGGCTGCGCGCCTCTTGGACCTGCTCGACGAGCAGGGCATCATTGAGCCGTCGGACGACGGTCGCTCGTGGCGCGTGCTGCCGGACGATTAGTCCCGCGTGGAGTCTCCATCACTCAGCCGCAGTACCGGAAGCTCTCGGTCCTCATCCCCTGCTACAACGAGCGCGGGACGCTCGCGACGATCGTGCAGCAGGTGCGTGCGGTCGACACCGGTCTCGAGACCGAGATCATCGTCGTCGACGATGGATCGACCGATGGAAGCCGGGAGATCCTGCAGAAGCTGGCAGATGACGGGCTGGTGCGGGCGGCCTTTCAGCCAAAGAATGCGGGCAAGGGCGCCGCAGTCCAGCGCGCCCTTCAGGAGGCAACCGGCGACATTCTGCTCGTCCAGGATGCGGACCTGGAGTACGACCCCGCCGACTACCCTCTCCTTCTTCGACCAATCCTCACGGGTCGCGCCAAGGTTGTGTATGGCTCGCGGTTCCTCGGCGAGCATCGGGCCATGTACTTCTGGCACAGCCTCGGCAACAAGCTTCTCACCCTCGTCACCAACGTCCTGTACGACACCACGCTCACCGACATGGAGACCTGCTACAAGGTCATGACCGCGGACATCGCGCAGCAGATTCAGCTTCGCTCGCCCCGCTGGGGATTCGACCCGGAAATCACCGCCCGGATCTTGCGGACCGGCAATCGGATCTATGAGGTGCCCATCTCGTACGCCGGTCGCGAGTACGAGGAAGGGAAAAAGATCTCGTGGCGCGACGGCCTCGTCGTGCTGATCACTCTGATCCGTTGTCGATTCCTTCCATAGCGCGACGCCTCGGCCCGATCGGGGCGCTACTCGCCGCGACGCTACTCGCATACCGCGAGCTGCTTTCGCCCAGTTGGGTGCTCGCGGACTATGACGCGTGGACCTACTTCTACCCGCTCCGGGCGTACGCGGCACGAGCGGTGCGCGAGGGCCGCTGGCCACTCTGGAACCCGGATACCTTCCTGGGCGCACCGTTTTTTGCCAATCCGCAAACCTCGATGCTCTACCCGGGAACGGCCCTCTTCTACCTCCTGCCCCTCGCCTACGCGTACTCGCTGTCCATCATCGTCCACGTCTTTCTGGCCGGAGTCTTCACCTACGCATTCGCGCGCAGCGCGTGGGGCGTGCGGCGCGTGGCGGCGTTCATCGGCGCCGCGGGTTTCGCATTCGGCGGATTCCTCTCCAGCCAAGTTGGACACATCAATCAGATGAGCGCGAGCGCCTGGCTGCCGGCTATCGCCCTGTGCGCGGACCGCGCGGCCCGGACCCGCGATCCGCGATGGGCACTCGGCGGCGCCGTCGCCCTTGCAATCCAGCTCCTCGCGGGCCACGCCCAGGAGAGCTACATGACCGTCTGGGTCGTCGCGCTCCTGCTGCTCTGGCGTGGCACGATCGGTGCGGCGCCAGGATCGAGCACTCGCGCGCTCGGCGGGGCCGGACCCGACCACTGGTCTCCCCGGACGCTAGGCGCCAGCATTTGGGTCGGAGCCGTCGTCGTCGTCCTCGGCTTCGGCCTGGCGGCAATCCAGCTCCTCCCCACCGCGGAGCTGTCCGCGGCGTCGATCCGCGGAGGTGGAATGACGGACGCCGAGGCGGTCTCCTTCTCGCTGCCTCCGCCGTCCCTTGTCCGCAGTTTGATGCCCGGGTACTGGTTCAACCTACCCAGCGAGGAGCTCGGATACATTGGGGGAGTCGGCCTGAGCTTCGCAGCCCTGGCGCTTCTTTTCGGGCGTTGGCGGCCAACAATATGCGCGGCGGGCCTCGCAGCATTTGGCCTCTTCCTCGCGCTGGGCGGCGCGAATCCGCTCTACGTTCCGCTTCTGCACCACGTGCCCGGTCTCGCTCTGTTCCGGGTCCCGTCGCGCTGGCTCTTTGTCTATACCTTCGGCGCCGCGGGGCTTGCGGCGCTCGGCGCCGACTGGGCCCTGCGGCAACCATCGCCCGCGTCGGTAGAGGGAATGCCCAGCCCAACCCACGGGTTTCGCTGGCGCGTCGCGCTCCTGGGTGCGTTTCTCGCCCTGGCGGCCATGGTCGCGACGCCATCGATCGCCGCGGTGCATGGGCGGATCGCCGCCCTGTGGGTTGGTGCCCTCGCGATCCCCGTAGCGGGAGCGTGGATCGCCCGGCGGTGGCCCAGCGCGATCATCGGAGTTCTTCTTACGGCCGTCCTGCTGGGCGAGCTGATGTGGGCGGCTATGGACTTGCCGCAGCGCTATCCGGCCCCGGCAATGGTCATGGACAGCCACCGCGCGGTACCGACGTATCTCGCCGAGCGACACGCGGGGGAGCGCATCCTCAGCGTGGCGCCGACGGAGTACCGCTTGGAAGACGAGGATCAGCTCCTCCAGCGGTATCCCGGCCTCGCCCCCGGCGCCGTGTTCGCTTTCACCTCGGCTTTGAAGCTGGACGAAGTCATGTCGCCCAATGTGCCGCTGCGCTACGGCCTCTCCACCCTCGACGGGTACGACGGCGGCGTGCTGCCCTTGCGACGCTTCCTGCAGGTCGCTTCCCTCCTGGCGCCCGCCGATGAGCTTCGCGCGGACGGCGTGGTTCGGACGCGCCTTATCGCCGTCCCGGAGGCGCGACTCCTAAAGCTCTTCGACGTCCGCGCCGTCATTGCCAACGGTGCGTTCGACGTCGATGTGGCCGGAGTGCACTTCGACGTCGCCACGGCGCGGGCACTGGGCGACGGCCAATCGCTTCGCGTCGATCTCGCCACGCCATCCGTGGCCCAGGGCATCAGCATCCTCGGCAGCATCGACGGCCAGAGCGACCGGCCCGGCGAGGGACGAATGGTCGTGACCCACAGCGATGGGCTGCGGGAAGACGTCCCATTGCGCGTGGGCGAACGGGTCTTCCCAGCAACGGCGCCCGGTCCGGACAGCGCGCCCCAGCCCACCGCGGGACTGAGCCGCGGCGGACGCAGAGACACAGCAGTGCGAATCCCGCTGAATCCCGCGAGCCCCGTGCGGTCCATCCAGCTCGAGTGGACCGGTAGCGGCGCGTGGAGCGTCCGAGCAGCGACGCTGATCAGAGCCGACGGAACCCAGGACCAGCTCGTGCTGGACGCCGGGTTGAACCGCATCACCTTCCCCATCCTGAAGGTCTATGAGCCCGTTGACAGGAGGTCGGCCATCCCGCTGGTGCCCGATGCCGAGGTGGCTTCCGACGACGACGCGCTTCGACGGCTGAGCGCTGCCCCATCAGGCGACTTGGACCGGATCGTCTACCTGGCGCCGGAGACCGGCAATCCGCCCGCTGCGATCGGATCCGGCCGTGGCCAGGGAACGGCCACGTTTCGGCGTCGTTCGGGCCGACCGGAGCGGCTTGAGTTCGAGCGTGCCGAGGGAGGGGGCGGCGGATTTCTGGTTGTCGATGACGCATGGTTCCCCGGGTGGAACGCGGAGGTGGATGGGCGCCCGACACCCCTGTATCGAGCCGACGTCGACTTCAAGGCCGTCTATGTTCCGCCCGGCGCAGAGCGCGTTACCCTTACGTACGAACCAGCGTCGGTGCGATGGGGCGCAGCGGCGACTGCCCTGACCGCTCTGACGATGGTGCTCCTCTGGGTGTTCGCGGGACGATCGAGGCGGCAAGGCCAGGACGCGAGCGCCTAGCGCGCACAGGTCATGGTCGAGAGGACTTGGGAGGTGGACGCAGCCTTGACCGAATCGAATCCGGAGTTCAGTCAGCTCGTCGCGCAGCTCGTTGCAATTCTCTTCATCGCTGGGGAAGGCGCCGACCGATCGGCCGTGCAGCGAGCCCTCGATCTTTCGCGGGCCCAGCTCAACCGCGTTCTTCAGGCGGCGCGTGAAACAGCGATCCCCGGACTGATGGTTCAGGAGCACGGCGATCTCCTGCGGTTGGTGAGCCATCCCGACGTGGCCGACGCGGTCCGGCGATTCGTGCAGACGCCCGGCGCGGTCCGGCTCTCCGGCGCGTCGCTCGAGACGCTGGCCGTCATTGCCTACAGCCAGCCGACGACCCGGGCCCAGATCGCGGAGGCGCGCGGCGTCAACAGCGATGGCCCCATCGCGACCCTCCTGCAGCACGGATTGATCGCCGAGGCGGGCCACGCCGACTCACCGGGCCGTCCGACGCTTTTTGAAACCACACCCGAGTTTCTTACGGTACTCGGGCTGCGATCCCTCGACGACCTTCCCTCGCTCGCGCCCCCGTCCGATACGATATAATCCTTCCACCTAACGTTGCGTCGGGCTCCGATTCGTCGGAGCCCAGTCTGTGAGTTGACATGTTCGCCATCGTCGAAACGGGCGGCAAGCAGTACAAAGTGGCGCCCGGCGTCGCCATCAACGTTGAGCGGCTTCCATCGGAGCCGGGTGCGACCGTGGAGCTCGATCGTGTCCTCATGATCGGCGATGAGGGTAGCGTCCGCGTGGGAAACCCGTTTATCGGGGGCGCCAAGGTCACAGCCCACGTCGTCGAACACGACCGAGGCAAGAAGGTCGTCGTCTTCAAGTACAAGGCCAAGTCGAACTATCGACGGCGAACCGGCCACCGGCAGGCATACACCCGCCTGCGAATCGCGGACATCCTGTCGAGCTAAGCTCACCCCATATGGCGCCTGAAGCGCCGCTGCGGGCACGAAGGAGACACGTATGGCACACAAGAAAGGCATGGGCAGCTCGCGTAACGGACGCGACAGCGCCGGGAAGCGCCTGGGCATTAAGCGAGGGGACGGCGAAGTCGTCCTAGCCGGCACGATACTCGTTCGGCAGCGCGGAACGCCGGTGCGACCGGGCGTGAACGTCGGAGTTGGGCGAGACCACACCCTCTTCGCCCTCGTCAACGGTCAGGTCAAGTTCGAGAACGCGACGCAGGACCGCAAGCGCGTGAGCGTGTACGCACAGGCCTAGCCGCCTTTCCACCAACCGGCGGCGCGCCGAAAGGGACATCATGAAACAAGGAATCCATCCAGAGTACGTCGAGGCCACCGTTCATTGCGCGTGTGGCAATACGTTCACGACGCGATCGACGAAAGCGAACCTCCGCGTCGACCTCTGCTCCAAGTGCCACCCGTTCTTCACTGGCGATCAGCGGCTGGTCGACACCGGTGGCCAAGTCGAGCGCTTCATGCGGCGCGCGGCCCGTGGCCGTGGCGGCGCTCCACGGTCCGAGGAAGCGTCCGCCGCAGTCGGCAGCTAGCTCTACCCAGGCCGACGCGTGCTGGGCTGCTCTCTCGCATGCTGCTCCGTGACTCCTCTGCGCTTGCCGTCCTATGGTGGGCAGGCAGTGATGGAGGGGGTGATGATGCGCGGCCAGCGCTACATGGCGGTGGCAGTCCGAGCGCCGTCAGACGCCATCATTCTCAAGTCCACTGAGCTTCCACGCCGCCTGTATCAGGGGGTCATGGCGCGGATTCCGCTCCTTCGCGGCGCGGTAATGCTCTGGGACAGCCTCGGACTCGGAATTCAGGCGCTGATGTTCTCAGCCGATGTTGCCGTTGGCGACGAGGATGTGAAGCTCGGGAAGCCCATCGCGTGGTCGACCGCGGTGCTGGGCATGATCATCGGCGTCGGCGTGTTCTTCGTGCTCCCGGTCGTCGCGACGTCGTTCTTCCACGCGCGAATCGGTGGCTCGCTCGCCGTCAACGTGGCCGAGGGCATCCTCCGCCTGGCCATGCTCATCGGATACGTCTGGGCGATCGGGCTCATGCCGGACATTCGGCGCGTCTACATGTACCACGGCGCCGAGCACAAGGCCATCAACGCATTCGAGGCCGGCGCCCCCCTATTCACCAGCGACATCATGCCCTACAGCATCCGCCACCCGCGCTGCGGCACGAATTTTCTCCTCATCGTGGCGCTACTCGCCATCGCCGTCCTGGCGCCTCTTGGCCGCCCGGACTCGTGGATCGTGCTCGTCGGATCGCGCGTCGCCCTGATCCCGGTCATCGCCGGGCTCGCGTACGAGGTGATCAAATGGGGGTCGTCGCATCTGAATCAGCCCATTGTCGCGGCCATCATGGCGCCCGGCCTTGCGCTCCAGGGATTGACGACCCGGCAGCCGGACGCGAGCCAGGTTGAGGTTGCGGCCGCTGCGCTCCACGAAGTGCTGCGGTTGGAGCGTCCCGAGCTGCTGGGCGAGGACGCCCTCTCAGCGGCCGTTTAACGCTGGCGGCGCGTCAGCCGCGATCCCCCGCCAGGAATGGCCCGGTTCAGTCATCGTGGTCATGATGGCTTCGACCGGGTGGTCCGGAGTGCCGATGATTGTCGTCCCCCCAGCCGTTGCCCGGTCGGTCCCCACCGGACGGGTTGGCGTACCAGTCGTTCAGCGCCGTTCGCAGTGACGACTGCGATTGCCAGAATCGCTGCGGGTCCCATCCAGACTGATCCGCGAGATTGAGCCGACCGGTCAGCGTCAAGCTGCTTCCTGCCGCGGCATATGGCGCGTACGGGGCCTGGGCGAGCACTGGCCCTGGAGGGGCGTACATCTGGTACTGCGGCAGATACGACGGACTGAATGCGGCAGGCTGGGCGATCGGTGGCAGCGAGCCGGTGATGCGCGCACGGCCGTTGGCGCCGTCGAACGCGCCCGTCCCGCCATCGAAGCGGATTCGGGCGTCGATAGTCATCACGCCGGTGGGATTGCTGACGGTCCCATTGTCGATGTTCCCGTGCGCGGTGTTCCCGAAGCGATCGGTCAGCACGATGGAGCCGTCGAGGTCGCCACTGGCGGCGTCGGAAAATGACATGTCGGCATCCAACCGAAACGTTCCGTCAAACGGCCAGCCGCTCACCTGGCCCGTGAAGGACGCGCCCTGGTAGTACCGATTGCCAAGCCCGTCGGCGTAGAGCTGGCCGGGAGTCGCGCTCGTCGCAGTAAGGGTGACGGTGAAATTCGTGCGTGAGTCTCGGTCGTCGCGATCGTGGTCACCATCGTCCGCGAGCGCGACCGGCGCAAGAGCCATTGATCCCAGCATGACGACGCTGGCGACAGTCGAAAGAAACCGCATGTCGTCGCTCCTGATCGGAAGTCCCGTCATACACCAACGATACCATCACCGGATCACAATAACGACTTTGACTGACGGGACCGTGGCTCAGCGCGTCGCGATGGCCATGGGCGTGCGGCGCGATTCGATCCTTCGCGCTCAGGCTTTTCGGCGATGCTCAGGGCAGGCCCCTCGGTGTGGGTCAGTTTCGGGCAGCGCGCGGTCAGTGCCGCCGACGCGCCAGCTCGGCCCATATGTCGGCGAGTGACACCCCACAGGCCTCGAGCAGGACCAGCGAGTGGAACCACAGATCCGCTACTTCCCAGACGATCTCGTCGTGGGCGCCGTTCTTGGCGGCAATGATCGTTTCCGCGGCCTCCTCGCCGACCTTCTTGGCTACTCGATCGATGCCGGCTCGGAGGAGCTGCGCCACATATGAGCCCTCGGGCATCTCCGCGTGGCGCCCGGCAATCACCTGCGCCAACTCCTCGACGATGGCCGCGGTGGCGCCCCCGCTTTCAGGTCCGCCGGCGGTTGGCTCCGCGACGTCCTCTCCCGCTTCGTCTCGATGAATGCCCGTCGCGTCGACCGTGTGGAAGAAGCACGTCCGCTCGCCCGTATGGCACGCTGGGCCGTCGGGATCAACGTCCATGATGATGGCGTCCCCGTCACAGTCGAGGCGCAGTCGGCGCACACGTTGGTAGTTTCCCGATGTGGAGCCCTTGTGCCAGAGCTCCTGGCGCGAGCGGCTCCAGAACCACGCGTCGCCCGTCGCGATCGTCCTCTGCAGTGCCTCGCGATTCACGTACGCGACCATCAGCACGTCGCGGGTGGTCGCGTCCTGGACGATCGCGGGAATGAGGCCCTTGTCGTCGAATTTGAAACTTTGCGGTGACTCGGTCATCAGTTTGCCTCCGCGACCGTGGGGGATCTGGGTTCACTCACGTCGTCGATCGGTCGCACGGGTATACCGCGTCTGGCGAGGTAGGCCTTCACGTCGCGGATGCGCAGCGTCCCGTAGTGAAAGATCGACGCGGCGAGGAGCGCGTCCGCGTGGCCGACGGTCACCCCCTCGTACAGATGCTGGAGCGTGCCAACCCCCCCAGAGGCGATGACCGGCACAGGAACCGCGCCTGCAACGCGCGATGTCAGCCCAAGATCGTACCCGCGCTGCTGGCCATCGGCGTCCATGCTGGTCAGCAAGATCTCGCCGGCGCCGCGCTCGACGCCGCGTTTCGCCCACTCGATGGCGTCGATTCCGGTGGCCCTGCGCCCACCATGCGTATACACTTCCCAGGTTTCACCGCTCCGCTTGGCGTCGATCGCCAGAACGACGCACTGGCTTCCAAACTCCCACGCCGCTGCGCTGATGATCGAGGGGTCGGCCACAGCCGCGCTGTTGATGGCCACCTTCTCAGCGCCAGCGCGCAGCATCAGGCGCGCATCCTCCGTGGACCGAATCCCGCCGCCGACCGTGAATGGGATGAACACCCGGTCGGCCGTCCGTTCCACAACATCCACCATCGTCGATCGGGCATCGCTCGATGCCGTTATGTCGAGAAAAACGATCTCGTCCGCTCCCTCCGCGTCGTAGAGGGCGGCGAGGTCGACCGGATCGCCGGCGTCCCGGAGGTCGACGAAGCTGACGCCCTTGACCACGCGGCCGCCATCCACATCGAGACACGGAATGATGCGCTTCGTCAGCACGAGCGGACCTCGGCCGTCGTGGCGTCGCACGCGAGAATAGCCGCCCGCAGATCGATCCGTCCCGCATAGAGGGCGCGTCCGACGATTGCCGCGGCGGCACCCGTGTCGCGAATGGCCAGGAGGTCGTCGATCGACGTCACCCCGCCCGACGCGATCACATCGAACGGCGCCTGCGCGACGACGCCCTTCAATGACTCCAGGTTTGGACCCTCGAGCATCCCATCGCGAGCAATATCGGTAAAGAGCGCCCATCGAATTCCGATGCTGTGCGCCCGTTCGACCGCCTGCGCGACCGTCAAGGCGCTGGTGGCGAGCCAGCCCGCCGCGGCGACGCGGCCGTCACGGGCGTCAATGCCGGCCACGATTCGCTCGCCGTGCCGCTGGCAGAGCCGCGCGACCCACTCCGGGTCCGTAACGAGGGCGGTGCCCACGACCACCCGATCCGCGCCGGCTTCGAGCGCCGCCGCGATCGCGTCGTCGTTCCGGAGCCCCCCGCCAAACTGGATCGTGGCCCGGGTTGCTTGACGAATCGCGGCGAGCGTCTGCAGGTTAGCCGGTTCGCCCGCCTTGGCCCCGTCCAGGTCCACAACGTGGATCGTCGTCGCGCCGCTGGCTTCCCACTCCACGGCCGCATCTTCCGGACGCTCCCGAAAGACCGACGCGCGCGCAAAATCTCCCTGCGCCAACCGGACACATCGTCCATCGAGGATGTCGATCGCCGGAATGACCTCGAACGACCTCACCATTGAGCCGCCCAACGGAGAAAATTTCGGTAAATCCGCAGCCCGTGTCTGCCGCTCTTCTCGGGGTGGAACTGGGTGCCGAAAACGTTCGCCCGCCCGATGGCACTCGGAAACACGCCATCGTAATCAGTCGTCGCCAGAATGACCGACGCGTCTGTCGGTCGCACGGCGTACGAGTGGACGAAATAGAAGTAGCTGTCGTCGGGAACATCCTCCCACACGGGGTGTGGCGCCTCCTGGTGCACGACGTTCCAACCCATGTGGGGCACCTTCAAGCTCGTTTCCAGCCGCGCCACGGATCCGGGGAAGATGCCCAGGCACTCCTGGCCGCCCCCCTCCTCCGACCGTTCCATCAGTACCTGCATGCCCATGCAGACGCCCAGGTACGGCCGCCCGGCCTGGATGTACGCGCAAATCGCCTCGTCTAACTCGAGGCGCTGGAGGCTTCCCATGATCTGACCGGCCGCGCCCACGCCGGGCAGCACGAGGATGTGCGCATCTGCGACTGCCGCCGGATCGTCCGTGATCGACGGTTGAGCGCCAATCGCGCGGAATGCGCGAACGACGCTCCTGAGGTTGCCCGCGCCGTAGTCGACGACCACGGGCCGGAGTGCGCTTAGGTCAGGTGGCACGGAGTACGCCGCCATCGACGCTCCACCGAAGATACGCGTCGATGAAGCCGTCCAGCTCGCCGTTGAGGACGGCATTCGGGTCGCTGGATTCGTAACCGGTCCGCAGATCCTTCACCAGATTGTATGGGTGCACGACGTACGACCGAATCTGGTTGCCCCATCCCGCCTCGACATGCTCGCCCCGGAGCTGGAGCCGCTCGGCCTCGCGGCGTTCGGATTCCATCTCCAGGAGCTTGGCTCGCAGGATTCGCATGGCCGTCTCGCGATTCTGCAGCTGTGACCGCTCTGTCTGACACGTCACCACGATGCCGGTGGGAACGTGCGTCAGACGAACCGCAGTGCTCACCTTGTTGACGTTCTGCCCGCCCGGCCCGCCGGAGCGATACGCCTCGAACTTCACGTCCTCGGGGTTGATCTCGACCTCCGCGCTGTCGCCCACGTCGGGCATGACTTCCACGAGGGCGAACGACGTGTGGCGGCGATGTCCCGCGTCGAAGGGGGACTGACGCACGAGGCGATGGACGCCGCGCTCGGACTTCAGATACCCGAACGCATACGAGCCGCTCACTTCGATTGTGGCGCTCTTGATCCCTGCCTCCTCGCCGGGCGAGAGGTCGAACATCTCACACGCGAACTTGTTGCGTTCGGCCCACCGGAGGTACATGCGCAGCAGAATCTCCGCCCAATCCTGGGCGTCGGTGCCACCCGCTCCCGCGTGGATGGCCAGGATGGCATTGGCGCGATCGTACGGTCCGGAGAGAATGAGCTGAAACTCGAGGCGATCGAGGCGATTGCGCAGCGTCGGAATCTGCGCGGCGACCTCCGCGGCGATCTCGTCGGCGCCCTCTTCGATCGCCATCTCGAGCATGCCTTCGGCCTCTTCGAGGTCCACGCGCAACGCGCGCCACGGCTCGAGGTCTGTCTGGAGGTCGGACAGCTCCTTCAGGATCGCCTGTGCACGCTGGGGATCATCCCAAAGAGCGGGATCGGCCGCTTTCGCTTCAAGCTCGCCGATGCGCCGGACCTTGCCAGGCTCGTCAAAGACGCACCAGCAGGTCGGACAGGCGCTCGCTCAGCGCGCGCACTTCGCCTCGGATATCCTGCATGGTGCCACTCCACTCGTCGTCGACGCCGATTCGGCCGAATTCTATCAAATTTGGGGGTATCGGCATGTCCTTGACCGGTGCGCGCGGGTTCGTTTAGCCTGTAGCCCGCGAGGATGGGCCCGATGTTCGCTCGTGATCTCACTTTGTCGTCCTCGTGGGGAGCATCCGGTTGGGAAAAATCCGAGTCGCCATCATCGGCGTCGGCAACTGCGCGTCATCCCTGGTGCAAGGCGTCCACTACTACCGGGGTGCGAAGCCAGACCAGTTCATTCCAGGCCTCATGCACGTCAACCTCGGCGGCTACCACGTTTCGGACATCGAGTTCAGCGCGGCATTCGACGTCGACGCGGATAAGGTCGGCAAGGATCTCTCCGAGGCGATCTTCACCGAGCCCAACAACACGTACAAATTCACCGACGTCCCGAAATGCGGTGTGACGGTGTCTCGCGGCATGACGCACGATGGGATCGGCGAGTACCTGTCGAAGGTCATCACCAAGGCTCCGGGGGAAACCTCGGACATCGTCAAGATCCTTCGTGACACCGAGACCGACGTCGTCATCAACTACCTGCCGGTTGGGAGCGAGCAAGCCACCAAGTGGTACGTGGAGCAGATCCTGAACGCCCACTGCGCCATGGTCAACTGCATCCCCGTCTTCATCGCGCGGGAGTCCTACTGGCAGCGGCGATTCGAGGAGCACGGGCTGCCCATCGTCGGCGATGACATCAAGAGCCAGGTTGGGGCCACCATCGTCCACCGCGTCCTGGCGCGCCTGTTCCGCGAGCGAGGGGTCCGCCTGGAGCGCACGAGCCAGCTCAACGTCGGCGGCAACATGGACTTCTACAACATGCTCGAGCGGTCGCGGCTGGAGTCGAAAAAGATCTCCAAGACCAACTCTGTCACCTCCCAGCTCGACTACGACATGGGCGATGAAAACGTCTACATCGGCCCCAGCGACTACGTGCCGTGGCTCCACGACCGCAAGTGGGCGTACATCCGACTCGAGGGCCGCACATTTGGGGACGTACCGCTCAACGTCGAGCTAAAGCTCGAAGTGTGGGACTCGCCCAACTCGGCCGGGGTTGTGATCGACGCCGTGCGCTGCGCCAAGCTGGCGCTGGATCGCGGCCTGAGCGGGGCCCTCGAGGGGCCGTCGTCTTACTTCATGAAATCCCCACCGATCCAGCATTCCGACGACGACGCGAGGAAGATGGTCGAGGCTTTCATCGTCGGCGATGGACTCGCCGGCAGCGGACCGCACACCGACGGGGACGCGAGCTAAGGGGGTTGTCATCGAGCCCTGGCACGGCGGCTTGACGCTGGTGATTTTGCCGGAGGCCCGAGCGCGGTGATGTCGGGCGAAGCGGCCTCTACCGCGTGGGGAGCGTTCCCGTGATCTACTGGCTCCATCGGATTGGGGCTCCCCTCGCGCGATTGCTCCCATTGTGGTTCACCTACGGCGTCGCATCGATTGTTGCTCCGGCCGTTTTCCTCCTCTGGTCCGAGAAGCGCGAGAACGCGATCCGAAACATGGAGCGCGTGTTGGGGCCGGACTGCCATGACGGCGAGGCCCGGCGTCTCGCGCGGCGGGTCTTCGTCAACTACGCCAAGTATCTCGTGGACATGCTTCGCCTAACCGGTTACCGGCTCGACGACCTCGAGCGGCGCATCACGATCGATGGGTGGGAACATTTCGTCGAAGCGCGGGACCAGGGAAAGGGGCTGATCTTCATCGGCGGGCACATCGGAAACTCAGACCTGGCCGCCGCGCTCCTGGCGCAGCGCGGCTTTCCCGTGCACGTCATCGCCGAGCCCCTCCAACCACCGAAGTGGAACGAGCTGGTTCAAGCGGCGCGGACGGCCGTCGGCCTGCGGGTCCTTCCCATTGGATCGAACGCGATTCGTTTTCTCCGGGTGCTTCGCGAGCGCGGGATCCTCGCCTTTCTCATCGATCGTCCGCTCCAGGAGCAAGGGATTGCCGTGCGCTTCTTTGGGGACATGGTGCAGGTACCTGCCGGAGCGGCCGCCCTCGCGTTGCGCGCGGATGTGCAGATTCTCGGCGCCTACATCGTCCGGACCGGTAACTCCTACGTCGCGCACATCTCCCCCGCGATTTCGCTGCCGCCGACCGGCGACAGTCGCCGCGATCTCCAGGCCCTGACCCAGGCTCTCTTCGACTGGCTCGAGCGGGTCATTCGCCAGTATCCCGACCAGTGGTTCATGTTCCGCCCGATGTGGTCGGTTCGCGCCGATGGTTGACTTTCTCACGCATCCGCGCCTGCTGCCCGCCTGCCGCTAACTGATCGGTGGCGAACTTCCTCTTTTTTCGCGCCGCAGCCGCCGTGGTACCCCGGTTACCACGGTCCGTGCTTTGGATCGCCGGAATCGTCGCCGGACTCGCCGCTTACGCATTCGGAGGTCGGGCCCGACGCGCGTCGCTCCGCAATCTCGCGGCTGTGCTCCCAATGGCCGGGGAGCGAACCCTCCAGCGCTTCGCACGGCGCGCGTTCGTCCACGCGGCCTGGAGCTACATCGAAACCTTCGCGCTCCCAGCCCTGTCGCGCGAGCACGTGATCGCATCCTATTCGGTGGCCGGCTGGGAACACCTTGAAGAGGCCCTGGCGGCCGGACGCGGCGTCATCATGGTGAGTGCGCACGTCGGATCTCCTGTGGCTGCCGGGCAGGTCCTCGCCGTCCGGGGCGTCCCGACGAGCGTCGTGGTCGAGCCGATTCAGCCCCCGAGGCTCTTCCACCTGATGACCCGGGTCCGCGGGTCGTTTGGCCTTCGCTTCATCCCCTCAGATCGCTCGGCCGTCCGCGACATCGTGCGCGCGCTGCGTCAGAACGAAGTGGTGGGGATGATGTGCGACCGCGACGTGGCCGGGACGGGCATGCCGCTGGCGTTTTTCGGGAAGGAGACGTCGGTCACGACGGCTCCGGCGACGCTGGCGCTCAGGACCGGCGCCGCCATGCTGCCGGCGGTAGCATATCGGACGGGACTGTTCGCCGGCGCCGCGCGCATCGATCCCCCGATTGACATCCCGACTTCGGGCAGTCACGCCGCGAACGTCCGCGAGTTGACCGCCCGAGTCACTCAGCGCATTGAATCGCTCATTCGTGCGCATCCAGAACAGTGGGCGGTGTTTGAGGACATTTGGCCGTACGGTACAATGCCCCGGACGTGACCCGAATCAGCCCGTGAAACATGGCGCCGTTGTGAAGATCGCACTCGTTTCGCCATACGATTTCGCCTACTTTGGCGGAGTTACCGAGCACATCACGCACCTCGCTGCCCAATTTCGGCAGCGCGGTCATGACGTCCACATCATGGCGCCCTGCTCGGCGGCGCATGTCCCGGACACCCCCGCGCCGTTCCACCGACTCGGCCATCCGGTTCGCATTCCCGCCAATGGCTCCGTCGCGCGCATTGGCATGGGGCCGCGCCTGGGGAGCGAGGTCAAGCACGTCATGAGCTCAATTCCGTTCGACATCGTCCATCTTCACGAGCCGCTGCTCCCCGCGCTGCCGCTCTCCGTCCTCCGCGCCTCTCGCGCCACCAATATCGGCACGTTCCACGCCTACCGCCGATCGAACGTCGCGTACTTCTATGCGAAGCCTGTGCTGCAGTATTTCTTCGCCAAACTGCATGGACGGATCGCCGTATCTGAGTGCGCGCGAGACTTCGTCGCCGAGCGCTTCCCCGGCGACTACCGGATCATTCCCAACGGGATCGATTTCCCCGAGTTCAGCCAGTGCTCCGAGCGCATGCTCGGGTTTGACGACGGACGGCTGAACGTCCTCTTCGTCGGACGGCTCGAGAAGCGTAAGGGGCTCAGTGACCTCCTCCGCGCGTGGGGAGCCGTTCACGCCGCCTGCCCAAACACTCGGCTGATCGTCGTGGGAGGCGGCGGCGGGCTGAAGCACTACAGGGCCTTCCTTTCTTCCCGACACAGCGATGACATCACTTTTACCGGCGAGGTCTCGGATGAGGACCTGCTCCGGTACTACGCCACGGCGGACGTGTTTTGCGCACCGTCGACTGGCCAGGAAAGCTTTGGCATCGTGCTTCTGGAGGCGATGGCGGCGGGTCGGCCCATCGTCACGACGAGCATCCCTGGCTACCGGGAAGTCGTGACCCACGACCGGGAAGGGCTCCTCGTCCCGCCGAAGAACCCGGACAAGCTGGCCGAGGCGCTAATCCGTCTCCTGAGCAACGGCGATCTCCGTGCCCGACTCGGGGCCGCCGGCAGGAGCACCGCGGAAGCGTACTCCTGGGACCGCATCGCCGCGCGCGTCCTGGACTACTATGCGGAGACGATCCACCGGCGCGAGCTGCTGGCTGCGCTACGGCGGCCCCGGTTTCGTCGCGTTCGGCGGGTGGCGTCCGGCATGGCCCACTTGCTCTACCGGTAGGTTCGGTGACGTCAAAGCGGAGCGACGCGTGAGCAAAGATGGGCCGTCCGCGTCGATCTTGATCTCCGGCAGCCCGTTCTCGGCCGTGAAGCGACAGGTCCGCCGGCACGTGCTGACCATTGGCTCGGTAGTCGGGGCCACAGGTGTGAGCCCGAACGTGCTGACGCTCTGTGGGCTCGCGTTGAACGGTGTCGCCGCGGCGGCCGTCGTGGTGGATGCGCTGCCTCTGGCAGGAGCCATCTTTCTGGCTGCGAGCGCATTCGACATGCTGGATGGTGCCGTTGCGCGAGCGACCGCGCAGACCTCGACATTCGGGGCGTTTCTCGATTCCGTCGCCGATCGCTATGACGAGGCCGTGATGTTTCTGGCGCTCGCGGTCCTCGCCAGCCGCTGGAGCGACCCGGTGCTCGTGGGCGTCGCCTCGGTCGCCCTCATCGGGTCGCTGCTCGTCAGCTACACGCGCGCTCGCGCGGAAGGGCTTGGCCTGGATTGTGAGGTCGGGTGGCTACAGCGGCCCGAGCGAGTGGTCGTCCTGGCGGTGGGACTCATCGCGGCGCCTTTGATCCTGGCTCCCGTCCTGTGGCTGCTCGCCATCGTCACGAACCTGACAGTGATTCAGCGGATCCTGCACGTTCGGCGGCTCCTCGAATTGGCGCGCGAGGTCCAGCTCCCGAGCGAGGCGCGCAAGGTATAATCCAGTCACTTGCCCCCCTAGCTCAGCCTGGATAGAGCGCCGGCCTCCGGAGCCGGAAGCGAGGGTTCAAATCCCCCGGGGGGTACCATCGGTCACCGCCGAGCCGACCGTGGCGAAGCCGGCTCGCGCAGGACGTCGGGGCGCGCATGCGGATCGGGGCTCACGTGTCAGCCGCTGGCTCGCTGGTCAGCACGATGGACCGGGCTGCGACGATCGGGGCAGAGTGCGCGCAGATCTTCGTCGGAGCGCCCCAGCGATGGGCGCAGGCCCGCTACACCGACGATGACGTTTCCGCCTTCCGCGAGCGGGCTGGCGCGCTGGGCATCGGCCCGAACGTCGTTCACGCCCCCTATCTCGTCAATCTCGCGTCACCAGACCCCGCCCTGCGTGATCGCTCCATCGCCACACTGATCGCTCAAGCCTCCTGGTGCGATCGGATGGCCATCATGGGCTTGATCGTCCACGTGGGGAGCGGCAAAGGCCAGCTCACCCAGGATGAGTGCCTGGAGTTCGTCATCGGCGGCATCGAACAGGTGCTCGCGCAGTCATCATCGACGGCGTTCCTCATCGAGAACACCGCGGGCATGGGGACAAGCGTCGGGTCCAGCTTCGCCGAGATCGGCCAAATCGTTCGCGGCCTGGGCGGCGACGATCGCGTGCGCGTGTGCCTCGATACGGCCCACACGTTCGAGGCGGGATACGAGATCTCCACGCGCGATGGCCTGGAGCGCGTCCTCGACGAGTTCGATCGACACGTCGGCATCGATCGCATCGCCGCGGTCCATGCCAACGACTCCAAGACCGCGTTCGGGTCCAACGTCGACCGGCACGAAAATATCGGACGCGGCTGCATTGGGGAAGAGGCGCTGGGCTACTTCATGACCCACTCCGCCGTCCAGAACTTGCCCTTCTATCTGGAAGTTCCGGGCCTTGACGGCCACGGACCCGACCGCCCCAACATCGCGGCCCTCCGGCGCCTGGCAGGCCTGCCTAGCCTGCCCGAGGAAGCGGTTTGACCCGCTCCGGGAATTGGCGCCAGCGCGCTCCGGCCCGACGCTACCAAAACGTCCGCCCGCGGAAGCCCACCCGTGTCCGCGGCAGCGTCTACCCGGCTAGAGTCCGAGCGCAATTCTTTCTCGGCGGAGGATGGCGACCGCCTGGCTGATCTTCGCTCGATTCTCCGCCTTGTTGGCCCAGCGGCTCACACCCGACGAATGGGGAAACGGCACAACCGCCCGCCCATCCCGCTCGAAGCGGCGGCCAACGGCGTCGTCCAACTTTATCGGCCCGAGAAACGCCCGAATCGCCATTGATCCGACAAGGATGATGATGTCGGGGTCGACGGCGGCCAGCTCCGCGTCGAGGAATGGACGGCAGAGAGCGATTTCTCGCGCCGATGGAGCCCGGTCCCCGTTCCCGGACGCGCTGGGACCCGGAAAGCATCGCGTGAGCGAGCTGAGCCAGGCAGCCGAAAGAGAGGGCCATTTGTGACCGTCGCCCGGTGGGAAGCCCGCCGCCTCCAGCCAGCCGGCAAGCGTCCGGCCGGCCGGTCCCGCGAAATGCACGCCCTCCCGATGCGTGACGGGACCGGGCGCCTGGCCAATCACGAGCACTCGCGCGTCGCGCGGTGCGGCGATGATGGGCCGCGCCTCCACGAGTAGGGCGGCGTCCTGACACGCGCGGCACGCGGCGATGCGCTCGACGAGCGCCGCCAACCGACCGAGATCCGTTCGCCGTTTCACCGCGCTGATGGCTCGCTCCGCTCGGGCGGATTTCCGCTCGCCGAGCCCCAAGAGGGGCCGGATACAATAACCGTACGGTTCCTCCACGCCATGAGCGAGGGCTGCGTGAGCATCACCATTCAGCACATCCGATCGATGGCCGAGCGCGGCGAGCCAATCGCCGTGCTGACCGCATACGACTTCGCGGCGGCACGGCTCGTGGATGCCGCTGGCGTGCATATTATCCTCGTCGGCGATAGCCTCGGAAACACGGTGCTCGGCTACGCGAGCACGATCCCCGTCACGATGGAGGACATGCTTCGCCACACGGCCGCCGTCGTCCGCGGAGCACGGAATGCCCTCGTCGTGGGTGACATGCCGTTCATGTCCTTTCAGGAGAGCGAGGACCTCGCGGTCCACAACGCGGGGCGGTTCTTAAAGGAGACGGGCTGTCAAGCCGTCAAAATGGAAGGCGGCCGGTCCGTCGCGGAGCTCATCCACCGGCTTGTGGGTTTCGGCATCCCGGTCATGGCCCACATTGGCTTGACTCCGCAATCAACACACCAGATGGGCGGATACCACATCCAGGGTCGAACCGCCGAACAAGCGAAAGCCCTCCTGGCGGACGCCCTCGCTGTGCAGGACGCTGGCGCCTTCTCGGTCGTTCTCGAATACGTCGCGGCTCCGGTCGCCAAGCTGATCTCCGATCGCCTCGAGATCCCCACGATCGGCATTGGGTCTGGCCCCCACTGCGACGGCCAGGTTCTGGTGTTCCACGACATGCTGGGCATCGATCCTGGCTATCGCGCCAAGCACGCGAAACGCTACGCGGACTTGGGAGACACGATCCAGCGGGCGGTCGAAGCGTACGTGGAAGACGTTCGCACGCGCGCCTTCCCGGCCGCCGCCCAGAGCTTCGCGATGAGCCCGGGGGAGGAAGAGCAGCTCGCCTCCCTATGAGAATGGTCGAGACCATCGAATCCGTGCGGCGGGCCGTGCAATCAGCGTCGAAGCCGCTCGGGCTCGTCCCAACGATGGGGTATCTCCACGAGGGCCATCTCTCCCTCATTCGGACCGCCAGGGCCGAGTGCGACGCCGTCGTGGTGAGCATCTTCGTCAATCCCACGCAGTTTGGGCCGGGGGAAGACTTCGAGCGGTACCCGCGCGATCTGAATCGCGACCTTTCGCTCTGCGAGCGGGAGGGCGTGGACGTGGTATTCACGCCCAACGCGCGGGAGATGTACCCCCAGGGCTTCCGCACGTACGTCGACGTCACGGAGCTGCAGGATCGCTGGGAAGGCGCGAGCAGGCCGGGACACTTCCGGGGCGTGGCGACCGTCGTCACGAAGCTGTTCAGAATCGTCCAGCCACAGCGCGCATATTTCGGGGAAAAGGACTACCAGCAGCTCAAGCTCGTGCAGCGCATGGCAGCCGACCTCGTCCTTGACGTCGAGGTCATCGGATGTCCGATCATCCGGGAGCCCGATGGATTGGCGATGAGCAGCCGCAACGTTTACCTGGACGACGAATCACGGCGGCGCGCCGCGGCGCTCTTCGCCGCGCTCGCCGACGCCCAACGCGATCTGGCGTGTGGTGTGAGGTCCGCGGCGCGCCTCTGCACGGACATGCGGGCCGCCCTCGACCGCGTCGGTGGTATTGCGATCGACTACGTCGCGGTGGTCGATCCAGAATCCCTCGAGCCCGTCGACGTGGTGGCGAATGAGGCGCGCGCCCTCATCGCCGCGTGGGTCGGTGGCGTGCGGCTGATCGACAACGCCCCGCTGGTTCCACCCGCCTGAGCGGCCTCGTCGAGACTCGTGGCCTCGCCGGGGCCCGCGTCGAACCGATGCTATAATCCGCGCAGTAGGGGTGTCCCCATGGTCGAAGCAGCGGCCGACCAGAGCATCGGCGAGCTCATCCGTTCGGTTACGCAGTATCTCCCCCCAGCCGATGTCGAGATCATCAAGCGCGCGTACGACGTCGCCGCCGAAGCCCACCGGCGGCAGATTCGCGCCTCCGGCGACCCCTACGTCACCCACCCCGTCGCCGTAGCGCAGATCCTCACCGACATTCGTCTCGACACCGCGTCGATCGTCGCCGCGCTGCTTCACGACGTCGTCGAGGACACGACGGTGAGCCTCGCGGAGATCGAGCGCCAGTTCGGCGGCGAGGTCGCTCGCATCGTCGACGGCGTCACGAAGCTCGACCACGTGCAGTGGCCCACGGACGGCGCGCGGCCCGCCAGCGCCCGCGAGGCGGAGTGGGCCGAGAACGTGCGCAAGATGTTTCTCGCCATGGCGGAGGACCTGCGCGTCGTGCTGGTGAAGCTGGCGGACCGCCTCCACAACATGCGCACCCTCCAGGCGCTACCTGCCGAAAAGCAGCGGCGCATCGCGCAGGAGACGATGGACATTTACGCGCCCCTCGCCAATCGACTCGGCATCTGGGAGATCAAATGGCAGCTCGAGGACCTGGCGTTCCGCTACCTCGAGCCCGAGGAATACAAGCAGGTCGCGCGAGGTGTGCAGCAGCGTCGCGTCGAGCGCGAGCGGTACATCGTGAAGGCGGTCGACGCCCTTCAGCACGTGCTGGCAGAGCACGACATCCACGCCGAGGTCTTTGGGCGTCCCAAGCACCTCTTCAGCATTTATCACAAGATGCGCGATCGAGGCACGGACATCAGCCAGATCTACGACCAGCTCGCAGTTCGCGTGATCGTAGACACGGTGCCGGAGTGCTACAACGCGCTCGGGGTCATCCATGGCTTGTGGCACCCGCTGCCAGGCCAATTCGACGACTACATCGCGAGCCCGAAGGAGAGCGGCTATCAGTCGCTACACACCACGGTCGTCGCGCTGAACGGGCGCCCCCTCGAGATCCAGATTCGCACGCGCGACATGAACCAGGTCGCCG
>Ga0070741_10003271_pt1 | contig 40699 bp, 32 predicted proteins | sample Coa_R1_4_FD_66440 | JGI IMG/M metagenome (GOLD analysis project Ga0070741, IMG submission 66440) | Surface soil microbial communities from Centralia Pennsylvania, which are recovering from an underground coalmine fire - Coalmine... | ecosystem: Environmental > Terrestrial > Soil > Unclassified ...
AACCCACTGCGCAGGGAAGGCCGGAGTGTCTCCGCTGTACCTGTGGTCACGCGCGTTGCGCAAGTTTTCTTGCGCGGCGGCCCCGGGTGCATGCGGCCACCCGGCCTTCCCTGTGCCCTCATGTTTCTCGAGGGCGATGAATGATGCAAAAGCTCGGGCGAAAGGCGCCGCGAGAATGTGGACGTGTGTCTATTCGACCGTCATTGCGAGGAGCCAACGGGTCCGCGCGAAGCGCGGCCCGATGACAGGCTCCGCGACGTGGCAATCCAGAGTCGTGTGCGTGGCTCTGGATTGCCGCGTCGCGTTGCTCCTCTCAATGACGGAGTATGTTGTTTGAGGGTTCGAACGCCTCACCCGCGTCGTCCTGGCGAAAGCCAGGACCCATAACCCCAGGGAGCCGTTTTGCGAAGGCAACCAGCACCGAGCGCTACGAATAGAGTCCGCGGTATGGTCCCGGCCCTCGCCTGGCCCTCGCCGGGACCACCATTGCCTGTTCGGCGACTCTACACGACGAGAGACCTCACGCCGCCAGCGTGTTCTCCACCAGCTTGATCCAGAACGAGGTGCCGTACAGGATCGCCTCGTCGTTGAAATTGTAGGCGGGGTGATGCAGGCCGGCGCTGTCGCCATTGCCGCAGAAGATGAAGGCGCCCGGGCGGGCCTGCAGCATGTAGGAGAAATCCTCAGCGCCCATCAGCGGTGGGGTGTCATGCACATTGTTGTCGCCGGCCACCTGCTTGGCGATCTCGGTCGCGAACTCGGTCTGGGCGGCGTGGTTGACGGTGACGGGATAGCCCCGCTTGATATCGAGATCGATGGTCGCGCCAGTCATCTGGGCGACGCCGGCAACAACCTCGCCAATCCGCTTTTGCACGAGTTCGCGCACCTCCGGCGTCAACGTGCGGATGGTGCCGCGCAGCTCCGCCGTTTGCGGGATGACGTTGCGCGCGGTGCCGGCGTGGAATTCGCATACCGAGATCACGGCCGATTCCAGTGGATCAACATTGCGCGCCACGATCTGCTGCAGGGCGGTGATGAGTTGCGCGCCGACCAGCACGCTATCGATGCATTTGTGCGGCCGCGAAGCATGCCCGCCGTGACCTTTGATGCTGATGTTGAGCTCGTCCGTCGCCGCCATGATGGGACCGGTGCGGATGGCAAACGCGCCGATCGGAATGCCCGGGCCGTTATGCATGCCATAGACCTGCTCGATGCCGAAGCGGTCCATCAGGCCGTCCTTGATCATCGCATCGGCGCCTGCGCCGCCCTCTTCCGCCGGCTGAAAGATCACCACCGCATCGCCCGCGAAATTGCGCGTCTCGGCGAGATAGCGCGCAGCACCGAGCAGCATGGCGGTGTGACCATCATGGCCGCAGGCGTGCATCTTGCCGGGAGTCTTGGAGGCATAGGGCAGATTCGTCGCCTCTTCGATCGGCAACGCATCCATGTCGGCGCGCAGCCCGATCACCTTGATATCGCCATTGCCGGCCGGCTTCTTGCCCTTGATGACGCCGACCACGCCGGTCTTGCCGAGGCCGGTTGCGACCTCGTCGCAGCCGAATTCGCGCAGGCGGTCGGCGACAAAGGCCGCGGTGCGATGAACGTCATAAAGCAATTCGGGATGCTGATGGATATCGCGGCGCCAGGCCGTAATTTCGGGGTGCAGATCGGCGACGCGATTGACGATGGGCATGTGAGTCTCGGTTTTATGGTTGGGGACAAATATGTGCCTGTCTAGCATGCAAGGCGCGTTCCGCCCAAGCCTCGAAGCCCCGCTGTACAGCAGCCCTGCCTCCGGCTATGGGCATGAAAAAGCACTTGTGGTGAGGGAGTTATGAAGCGGCTCGAGGGGGATTTCGACCATATCGTGGTCGGCGCCGGAACCAGCGGCTGCATCCTGGCCAACCGGCTGTCGCAGGATACCGGGAAGCGGGTCCTGATCCTGGAAGCCGGTGGCCATGACAACTGGATCTGGTTTCATATCCCCGTCGGCTACCTCTTTGCGATCGGCAATCCCCGCTCCGACTGGATGTTCCGCACGGAGGCCGAGCCGGGTCTCAACGGCCGCTCGCTGGCCTATCCGAGAGGCAAGGTGATTGGCGGCTGCTCCGCCATCAACGCCATGATCTCGATGCGCGGACAGGCAGCCGACTACGATCATTGGCGGCAATTGGGGCTGACAGGCTGGGGCCACGACGATGTCTGGCCGCTGTTCAAGAAGCTGGAGGATCATTTTCTTGGCGACAGCGAGCATCACGGGACCGGCGGCGGCTGGCGCATCGAGGCGCCGCGACTGTCCTGGGCGGTGCTCGATGCCGTGGCCGAAGCGGCCGCGGAAATGGGCATCAGGAAGATCCCGGACTTCAACACCGGCGACAATGAAGGCGTCAGCTATTTCCACGTCAACCAGAAGCGCGGCCGCCGCTGGTCGAGCGCCCGCGGCTTCCTCAAGCCCGCGCTGAACCGGCCGAACCTGCGGCTGGAAACCAACGTTCTGGTCGATCGCCTGGTGATCGAGAACGGCCGCGCGGTCGGCGTGCGCTTCAGCCAGGGCGGCGAGATAATCGAGGCGCGTGCCACAGGCGAGGTGATCCTGAGCGCCGGCGCGATCGGATCGGTGCAAGTGCTGCAGCGAAGCGGCATCGGCCCTGCCGATGTGCTGAGCGGGATCGGCATCGACGTCGTGCTCGACAAGCCCGGCGTCGGGCGCAATCTGCAGGATCATCTGCAGCAGCGCGCGATATACAAGGTGACCGGCGTGCGGACCCTGAACGAGACCTACTGGTCGCTCCCGCGCCGCGCCTTGATGGGCCTGGACTATGCCGTCCGCCGCCGCGGGCCGCTGACCATGGCGCCCTCGCAGCTCGGCATCTTCACCCGGTCGGACGCAACGCGGGCGCGGGCGAACATCCAGTTCCATGTGCAGCCGCTGTCGCTCGACAAGTTCGGCGATCCCCTGCACCGCTTTCCCGCGATCACGGTCAGCGCCTGCAATCTGCAGCCCACCTCCCGCGGCACGGTGAAGATCCGCTCCGCCGACCCAACTGCGGCGCCGTCGATCGCGCCGAATTATCTCGCGACCGACGATGACCGCCAGGTGGCGGCGGATGCCATCCGCACCACGCGGCGGTTGATGGGACAGAAGGCCTTGGCGCGCTTTTCTCCCAGCGAGTTCCTCCCCGGCCCCTCCGTCGGGAATGACGATGCCGCGTTGGCAAAAGCCGCCGGCGACATCGGCACGACCATCTTCCATCCGGTCGGCACCGCGAAGATGGGCACCGCGAACGATCCGCTCGCGGTGGTGGACGCGCGGCTGCGCTTCTTCGGCATCGGGTCCTTGCGCGTGGTCGACGCCTCGATCATGCCGACCATCACGTCAGGGAATACCAACACGCCGACCGCGATGATCGCCGAAAAAGGCGCTACAATGATCCTGGAGGATGCGCGCTGAGGCATGATCCGGAAAGGTGAAAACCGGTTTTCCGAAAGGATCATGCGCAGCAATGACTACTTCGCGAGATGGGTCCGGAGAACCTCGGTGAGGCGCTCCGGGCTTGTCTGCGGCGGCATGAAGCCGAGATATTCGCCATTCCGGCCCATCAGATAGATGACGCCGGCATGGTCGATGGAATAGGCCTCGGTCCGCTCGTCCCCGATCTTCGTGTAGTACGCCTTGTAGGCATTCGCGACCTGCCGGATTTCGGCAGGTGAGCCCGTCAGGCCGATCAGGCTTGGATGAAAAGCGGAGATGTACTCGGCAAGCACCTTGGTGTCGCGCTCGGGATCGATGGTGATGAAGATCGGCTGCACCTGACGCGCAAGCGGCCCCAACGCGTTCAGCGCGATGGTGATCGCCTGCAGGTCGGTGGGGCACACGTCGGGGCAGAAGGTGTAGCCGAAATAAACGATCATCAGCCGCCCGCGAAACTCGGTGTCGCTGCGCAGCCGTCCGGTGTGGTCGGTCAGCGTGAAGTGGCCGCCGATCGGACCGCGGCCGTACATCAGATCGTCCATCATCTGCGCGGCGGAGGGCTGGTCCTCCGCCACGGCCATGCTCGCGCCGATCAGCCAGGCAGCGAGCAGAACGCCGCAGCAGCGCAGGGCTGTCATCGCAGGCGCGGCTCAGATGCCGAAGGTGATGCGGCTGCCGGTCGTGGTGGTCAGCACCTTGCCTGGCATCTGCCGCATCGCCTCCTCCGTGAAGTTGAGCCCGCTGCAGTGCATGGGGATCAGGACATCAGGATTGAGCTTGCCGATCTCGCTCACTACGAGCTTGAGGTAATCGGCCGGCGCGGGGCCGAGGTGGAAGCCGCCCATGATGGCATGGACCTTCTCGATGCCCGACACCTCCATCGCCTGGCGCACCGAATTGACAATGCCGACATGGCCGCAGGACGAGATCACGATCAGGCCCTGGTCCTTCAGATTGAAGCAGGTGGCGTGCTCGTGGATGTGCTCGTCCGGGACGATCTTGCCCTCCATCTCCGCCGGCAGATAGTGGCTGGCATTGCAGCCGGCGCCGTCCTTGAGCTTGAACTCGACCAGCGAGTTCGGCAGCACTTTCTCGATGCTGCTCCGCTTGATCCTGCCGGTCGTGAACGCCTGCCCGCCGATCACGACGGGGGTCTCGCACAACACGACCTTGACGTCCTGCCGGGCGAGATCGCGGCGGTCGAGCATGCCGAAATCGCTGAGTTCGCCTTGCGCGCCGGCGCGGACATAGCGCTGGCAGAAATTGTCCTCGCCGCCGGCATACATGGTGAGATCCGCCGGCAGGGCCTTGCGGTGCTTGTCCAGAAAGCCGAGCAGGCCGCCCCAATGGTCGAAATGCCCGTGGCTCATGATCAACGCGTCGATCCTGGAGGGATCGACCTTCAAGAGCTCCATGTTGCCGTTGATGGTCTCGCCGGTCCAGCCGAAGTCGAGCAGGAAGGTGCGCTTCTCCTCGCCGCGCTGCGGCTCGACATAGAGCGAAAGCCCCCACTCGCTGTGCAGCGGGCGCTTGGAATCGGCGGAGCGTCCGGCCTCGACCCGAACCCCACTCACCTCCTGCGGGTGGAAGAAGATATCGCTGGCGCTGTCGACCAGAACCCGCACACTGAGCTTGTCCATCGTCGGCACCTCGATCGGGCCGGCATGGGCCACCTCGACACAAGAGAAGCCGGAAGCGGCGCTCAGGGCCATGCCGGCGGAAAGCTTCAAGGCGTCGCGTCTGCTGAAATTCGTCATGGCGCAATCTCCGTCGATCGAAAGACGTTAAATCAAATATTCGCGAATTACAGGCGCGATCGCGCGGCTTGTCAATGTGGGCCCGGCGCCCTCGCCCGCGAGGCGCCGATCACCAGCCGCCAATAAACTTTCTGTGTGCGTGCGCCGGCTCACGAACCGCCACGCAAAACAAGCCCACAAATGGGGCGTATCGGGCAAGAACGCCGCCCGCGGAGGTTGCCCCCGTAATATCCCTTACCGGGATGATCCGAATACCCCGCGGGCCCGCTCATTGTTACCGTTCGCGCATCTGCTTCGCCTAGTTTCGCAGGAGGCAAACGTGACCGAGGTCTACTTCCATTGTTCGAACGCGCGACAGAGGACACACATCGACGGATACCGCGTCGAGGTCGGCGATCTCGTCGAGGCGCATGATTACGCCGCCTGCGTCATGCGCGCATTGATCATGGAGCCCGGGACCGAAGATTGGCGCGGCTGGGTCATGCATGTCGCCGACGAAACTGGGGACGAGATTTTCACCCTGCCCTTCACCTCCATGCTCGGCAAGCCGCACTAGCAAGCCGCACCAAAGAGGCCGCCATGTTCCGCCCAGAGCCGTCATTCTCCCCGCTTCGCCGCAGCCTGAACCGGATCGTGGCCAGGTGGCAGCGGCTCATCGAGATCGCCGGCGATCCCTATCGGCCCGAGCTCTACTACATGCGCGGTCCGGGTCCGAAATGGCACGCCAAGCATCGCCAGCGCATTGCCCACGAGGCGCTCTGAGCGCCAATCATTCTCACGGAAACGTCATCAGTCTGCCGAAACGCGCCGACTAACCGGCCGGGAATAAACCCGGCGCTCTCCCGATCAGGTCGCTGATTGCCCAATCACGGGCCATGGAGAGAGCGCGATGAGCCACGACCACGATCACAATGACGAGGGCGGCGTCAGCCGTCGCAAGGTGCTGGAATGCATGACCTGGGCCGGCACCGGCGTGCTCTGGACCATCGCCGGCGGCGTGCCGCGCTCGCTCGGCCTCGTTGACGCCGCCAATGCGGCCGAGGCGCCCGGCCTGTCCTTCCTGCAGATCAGCGACAGTCATGTCGGCTTCGACAAGCCCGCCAATCCCAACGCGCTCGGCACGCTGGAAGAGGCGATCAACAAGATCAACGCGATGCCGATGAAGCCGTCCTTCATGATACACACCGGCGACATCACGCATCTGTCCAAGCCGGCCGAGTTCGACAATGCCGACCGCATCATCTCGCAAGCCAAGCTCGATGTGCATTACGTTCCGGGGGAGCATGACTTCCTCGACGAGGAGGTGAAATTCTACAAGGAGCGCTACGGCAAGGGCACCAAGGGCGCCGGCTACTACTCCTTCGACGCCAATGGCGTGCACTTCGTCGGGCTCGTGAATGTCGTCGATCTCAAGGCCGGAGGCCTCGGCAATCTCGGCGCCGAGCAGCTCGACTGGCTTGCCGACGACTTGAAGGGCAAGTCGAAATCGACGCCGATCGTGGTGTTCGCGCATATTCCGCTCTGGACCGTCTATCCCGAATGGGGCTGGGGCACCGAGGACGGCGGACGGGCACTGGAGATGATGAAGGGCTTCGGGTCGGTCACCGTGCTCAACGGCCATATCCACCAGGTGATGCAGAAGGTCGAGGGCGCCGTTACCTTCCACACCGCGCGCTCGACCGCCTTCCCGCAGCCGGCGCCTGGAACGGCTCCCTCACCTGGGCCGATGAAGGTCGAGGACGCCAAGCTCCGTAGCATGCTCGGGATTGCCAGCGTCAACTTCAAGCTCGGCGACCAGCGCCTGGCCATCATCGACACGCCGCTGCAGGGCTGAGAGGACGTTGCGTGATGAAGCCTACGACTAGCCGCGGCGTCGGCCGCCACCTGCTCGCTTGCCTCGCCGCCATAGGCGTGTTGGCGCTCGCCAGCGCGCCGCTCCAGGCCCAGGAGGTCACGGTGACCATCGACAACTTCACCTTCACCCCCGCCGAGCTCAATCTCAAGGTCGGCGATACCGTGACCTGGACCAATCATGACGACATTCCCCACACCGTGGTGTCGGCGGGAAAGTTCAGGTCGAAGGCGCTGGATACCAATGACAGCTTCACCTTCACCTTCACCACAGCAGGCGATTACAAGTATTTTTGTTCCCTGCACCCTCATATGACGGGCATGATCAAGGTTGAGTAGCGCCGCAAACCAAGGCATCACCGTGGTGCCCGGCCGGTGGGTTGCCGCCGGCCGGGCCGCCGCACTTTCAGAAACCGCCGGGCAAGAGGCGATGCCGGTCACAAGTCTCGACAACGACCCCGACAAAGCGCGGCGTTTTCGCGAGATGACGCTGCCGCATCTCGACGACGTCTACACGCTTGCGCGCTATCTGTTGCGCGATGCATCAGACGCCGAAGACGCGGTCCAGGAATGCTATCTGCGCGCGCTGAAGCATTTCGACACCTATCGCGGCCCCGCGATCAAGCCGTGGCTGTTCGCGATCCTGCGCAATGTCTGCCGCGCCGAATATGCGCGCCGGGCGGCTGCGCCCGCAACCACGGTCGAAGACACCGTCGAGACGGCGGAGCAGACGCCGCTCTGGAATGAGGCGCAGGAGACGCCGGAAGCGCAGATCCTGCGCGAGCGCGACGCCAGCGCCATTCGCCGCCTGATCGACACGCTCGCCGAGCCGTTCCGGGAGACCTTTGTGCTGCGCGAGATCAACAATCTGTCCTACCGCGAAATCGCCGATGCGGTCGGAGCTCCGGTCGGTACCGTGATGTCCCGTCTCGCAAGGGCCCGCGCCATGCTGCGCAACGCATGGATGGCGGAACAGGAGCCCTCCAAATGACCTGCGATGAAGCCGACATCCTCCTGCATGCGCTGATCGACGGCGAGCTCGACGCCGGCCACGCGCGCGAGGTCGAAACCCATGTGGCGCAATGCCCGCGTTGCACGGCCTCGCTTGCCGCCTACCGCCAGATGAGTCAGGCCATCGCAAGCGCCGATCTGCGTTACACCGCGCCGCAGAGCCTGCGCCTGCGCCTTGAGGCTGCGCTGCCGAAGCCGACCGTAACGGCTCCGCCCAGCCGCCGCGCGGTGCTGCGTGGCTTTGCGCTCGGTTCGGGCGTATCAGCCATCGCCGCGACTGCACTGTTCGCGATCGTGCTCCGTAACGACGATCAGGACCGCATCGATTTCGAAATCGTGTCCGCCCATCTGCGCTCGCTGCAGGCCGGACATCTGATCGACGTGCAGTCGACCGACCAGCACACCGTGAAGCCCTGGTTCAACGGCAGGCTCGACGTGGCGCCGCCAGTGATCGACCTGACGGCGCAGGGCTTTACTCTGATCGGCGGCCGGCTGGACTATGTCGATGCCCGTCCGATCGGCGCGGTCGTCTACAACCGCCGCGCGCATGTGATCAACCTGTTCGTGGCCCAGACCGCGAACATGGCGCACCGTGCGCCGCGCACCGAAACCATCCAGGGCTACAACATTCGCAGCTGGAGCGAGCGCGGCCTGAATTTCTGGGCGGTCAGCGACATCGGCGCCGACGAACTCGCCGAGTTCACCGACAAGTTCGAGGCCGCAGCGCGGGCAAATACGGAGGGATGATTCCCTACGCCGACTTGCGCACGGCGTTGTCGACCAGCGTCTTGCCGAGCGACCAGATCGCGCCGGGGACCTTGTGGCTGGCGGCGATCACCTGGTCGAATGCGGTCTCGATCCACTTGCAGTCGTCCTCGGTGATATTGAGCGAGGGCAACAGCTTGATGGTATGACTGCCATGGCCGGCAACCTGGGTGAGGATCTTATGGTCCTTGAACAGCGGTACCGTGATGAGCTGGCAGAACAAGCCCTTGCTCGCGGTCTCCAACACATTCCAGGAGGCCTTCAGCCGCAGTGATTTCGGCGGGCCGAACTCGACGCCGATCATCAGCCCCTTGCCACGGACTTCCTTCATCAGCTCGTAGCCCGGTACGAGCCGCGTCAGCGCGAGTCTGAGTTCGGCGCCGCGCTTGGCTGCCGCTTCGATCAGTTTCTCGGCCTCGAGCACTTCCAGCGTGGCGATGCCGGCGGCCATCGCGAGATCGTTCTTCGCAAAGGTCGAGCCGTGCACAACCGCACGGTCCATCTGGTTGAAGATTTTGTCGAAGATGTTCTTGCGCGTCAGCAGTGCACCAACCGGAACGTGGCCGCCGGACAGCGCCTTGGACAACAGCACCATGTCAGGCTCGACATTCCAGTGCTCGACCGCAAGGAAACGGCCGGTCCGGCCCATGCCGGTCTGGATCTCGTCGGCAATGAACAACGTGCCGTACTTCCGGCAGAGCGCGGCCGCACCCGGCAGGAATTCGTCGGTGGGCATGTTGACGCCCTTGCCCTGGATCGGCTCGACGATGAAGCCGGCGATTTCGCGGGAGGACAGCGCCTGTTCCAGCGCAGCCAGATCATTGAAAGGAATTGACGTGCAGCCCGGCAGCAGCGGCTCGAAACCCTTGCGGAAGTTCGGATCATCGGTCAGCGACAGCGCGCCATAGGAGAGGCCGTGATAGGCATGGCCGCAATAGACGATGCCTGGACGGCCGGTCGCGCCGCGCGCGAATTTGATCGCCGCCTCCACTGTCTCGGCGCCGGAGTTGGCAAAAAACACCTTGTCCAGATAGGGAACCAGCTTCAGCAGCCGCTCGGCGAGCACCCCGGCAAGCGTCGAGACGTCGAATTGCACCAGATTCGGCAGATCGCTGTCGAGCACGCTCTTCAAGGCCGCGCGTAACGACGGATGGTTGCGTCCGATCGCGAACACCCCGAAACCGCTCAGGAGGTCGAGATAGCGCACCCCGTCGCGGTCATAGAGATACTGCGCTTGTCCCTTCTGGAAACCAACGTCGTAGCCGATGGTTTTGAGTACGCGGACAAACTGCTCATTGAGATGCCGCGCATGCATGGCGCTTCGCTGCGCCTGGCGCTCTACAAACATCTCGGAAACGTCTAGATTCGGACTTAGCATCAGTTACATACTTCGGTTGATGGCCATTTCGTCAACTGAAAACGGTCAATGCGGCGTTTTGCCCTCATTCTGCCCGTCAAAGCAAGCACAGGTTTATGCCATGTTGCACCGCCCAAGAAAGGCCATATGCATGCTCCTTCGCACGACCGGTATTATCGCGGGAATTGTTCTTTTGAGTGGCGCAGCACCGGCTTTTGCGCTCGACCCCACCGGCGACTGGCGCGTCGCCGATGGTGTCGCAAATATCCGGGTTGCACAATGCAATGGCAGCATGTGGGGCGTCGTTGCGTGGGAAAAAGAGCCGGGCGGGCGCGACAGCAACAATCCGGATGCATCAAAACGAAACAGGCCGACCCTGGGCATGCCGATCCTGTTGGACATGAAGCACAAGCCTGGCACCGATCAGTGGGAAGGCCAAGTCTACAACGCCAAGGATGGCCAGACCTATAGTTCCACCGTTACGCCGACCGACGCCAACCATCTCGAAATCCAGGGCTGCGTGCTGGGCTTTCTGTGCGGCGGCGAGACCTGGACCCGCGTCGGGCCGCCGATCCCGTCAAGCCCCGTGAACAGCATGGCCAAGGAAGGTATGGCCAAGGAAGGCACGTCCAAGGCTGGCGCGCCCAAAGGCCTCGCGCCCGCGCCGAAAACGACCGGCGCCGCAGGAAGCGCCGCAACCATGCCGGCACCTGCTGGTCAAAAGCACGCGGCGCTCCACCCCAACGATTCCGTCGGGGACATCTGCCTACTCCCGGATATCGCGCGGTTTTCCCATTAGCGCCGGCTGAAACAACAAGACCGCGGCCAGCGTCGTCACCAGCGACAGTGCGAGCAGCTTGCCCATGCTGGATGTGCCGGGATGGCTCGACAGCCACAGGCTGCCGAACGCGGTCGCCGTCGTGAGTGCGCTGAAAAAGATCGCCCGGGTCAGGCTTGTCTGCAGCAGATTTGTCCTGCCCGAGCGCCACGCCGTGACATAGTAGATCTTGAAGGCGACACCGATGCCGAGCAACAACGGCAGCGCGACGATGTTGGCGAAGTTGAGCGGCAGCCCGATCAGGACACAGATTTCAAGCGTCACTGCGCCAGCCACCAGCAGCGGGACCAGGGTCAGTGCTACGTCGGTGACCCGCCGCAGCGTGATCCAGAGCAAGAGCCCGATCACCACCAGCGCATAAATGCCGGCGTGAATGAAGGCTGCGACCACCGTGTCGCCCGACTTCAGGATCGAGACCGGGCCGCCGACCGCGGTCGGCTCAGAGGCGAGCACGGCGCTGGCGAATCTGCGCAAATTATCGTTGTCGTTGGGGTCGCCCTTCGGCAGCGCCTCGATCCGCATCAGCCCGTCCTTGCTCTTCCAGGCCGAAACCAATTCCGGCGGCAGCGTATTGAGGCTGACCGGTTGTGCCTGCAGCACGTTCTTCAGCTGCTCGAATACGATGTTCATCGGTGTGACGAACACCGCCTGCGCCTTGTTGCGCGTCGCCTCGTCGGAAGATGCGAGTTTCTCGAGGGCATCGGCGAGCCTGCGGGATGCGATCGCGCCCGGCCCCGTTGCATCGCCCGCGGTTCGGCGCAGGGCATCGACCGAGCTCTTCAGCGAATCGATGTTTTCCTGATCCGAGGGTGCGGGATCGATGGAATCAGGGTTGAGCGCCGGCCCCAGTGCCTTCGCCGCCTGTCCGATCAGCTTCAGCTTCGGACCCTGATCCTCGGGGACGAAACTGTCCAGCGACATCACGCGCAGGACCTCCGGCAGCTTTTCAAGCTGGGCCGCGATCTTCTTGGCGTCGGCATCCGAGCGGGTCAGCACATCGACGGCGCTCGCACCGGTGTTCGGATCCTTGCGCAGGTCGAGATAGGTCGCAATCGACTCGGCCTGCGGATTGCGCAGGTGCATCGGGTTGAAGTCGAACCGCATGAAATAGAGCAGCGGCAGCCCGGCCAGCGCCACTGCGAGCGTGCCGCCGACGATCAGCACGCGATGGTCCTCAAGGAAGCGATCGAGGGGGGCGAGGAAGGCATAACCGACCGGCTCTTTTTCGCCGGGCGGGTTGAGCAGCTTCAACAGCGCCGGCAACACGGTGATGCTGGAGAAAAACGCAATCAGCATGCCGATGCCGGCGATCTCACCGAGCTCGGAAATGCCCTTGTAGTCGGTCGGCAGGAAGCACAGGAAGCCGGCTGCAGTGGCCATCGCGGCCAGCGACAACGGCACAGCGGCGCGCCGCGCGCCCTCCTCCAGCGCTTCCTGCAGATTGTCGTTCTTGTAGCGCTCGGAACGGTAGCGCACGCTGTACTGGATGCCGAAATCGACGCCGAGACCGACGAACAAGACCGCGAAAGCAATGGAGAGCAGGTTCAGCGATCCCACCATCGCCAGTCCTGCTGCGGTCGTGATCGACAGCCCGACGAAAAGGTTGACGAACACTGCGAAGATGATCTTGGCTGAGTGCAGCGCAAGCCACAGGATGAACAGCACCACGATCACGGTGCCAATCCCGTTGATGATCGCGCCCTCCTGCACGGTCGAATATTCTTCGTTGGCGATCGGAACGGGTCCGGTCAGCCGCACCCGCGCCTGATACTTGCTGGGAAAATCGAGCGCGGCAGCGGCGTTGCGGATCGCGTCGGTCGCGGCCTTGCCGGGTTCGAGCGCCTTGTAGTCGAGCACCGGCTTGAACTCGATGAAGGCACGCTTGTCGGAATCGGTCAGCGGCTGGTCGCTGGTCAGCTCGCGCCAGGAGAAATTGGCGTTGCCCTTATTGAGCACGTCCTCGACCGTCTGCGCGATCATGTTGAAGGGCCGCGCGGTGTTGTCGAGCTTGACCTCGCCGCGTTTGACGCCGGCAAGCCCGGTCTCCAGAGCTCCGGTCAAACCGCGGATCGAGGGGTCGCCGGCCATGATCTCAACCAGGGGGGCTGCGGCTTCGAATTGACTGGTGGCCTTGCCGACCTCCTCGGTCGACAGGAACAACAGTCCGTTTTTGTCAAAGAACTCGCCCCAGCCAAGCGGCTGCATTGACTGAAAGTGCGTGGTGTCGCCCTTCAGCTTCTGGAATAGCGCGGCCGCCGCCGCCGAGGTCAGCTCCGGCGTCGGGGCTTCGACCACAGCCAAGATGGTACTGTCGCGGTCGAAGGCGCGGTCGAATTCCTGGTCGCGCTGGCGCCAGTCCAGCTTCTCGGAGATCAGCGTGTTGATGTCGGTATTGATGCTAAAATGCCGTGCCGTGTAGAAACCGGCGACCACCGCCAGAATTAATCCGACAAGCAGGGTCAGGACGGAAAATCGGGTACAGGCTCTGACGATCGAGACGACGATACGTGTCAGCACTTCTTTGCTTTCCAATGTTGAAGAGTCTGCCGGAAATCGGTCTGCCGGTCCGCCAGAAAACAGTCCGCCGGAAACGTCCACTGCCTAGCCGCGTTCCATAGGCCGGGTCAGGCTCGTTTTTGAAGCTTTTTCCGCTGCGGATCGGGGTGAACTTCCAGGGCCGCAGCGGTCCGGTGGTGGCGCTGATATAGTGAGGCCGGCCGGCGGTAAAGTGACGAACAAGTAAGGAATTTAGCTTTTCAACTTCAGTAGCTTATAATTGATTACGAAAATACCTCCCTCGAGCCTGACAGCTTTCCGGGCGGGTCCGCGCCCTTTCCTGACCGACCGATTTTTGACACAAAGCCGGTACCTCCGTGCTGTAAAGCGTCACGGAACAAGAGCGTTGTGGTGCGGATATTGCAGCATCGCAGCATTCCAAGGGTGATAAGGGAATGAGTTTGAGTGCAGAGAGCGGGCATCCGATGCAGGTTTATCTCGCCCAGCCCAGGGGATTTTGCGCGGGCGTGGTCCGCGCGATCGAAATCGTCGAACGCGCCCTGCAGAAGTATGGGCCGCCGGTCTATGTGCGCCACGAGATCGTGCATAACAAGTACGTCGTCGAAAGCCTGAAGAACAAGGGCGCGATCTTTGTCGAGGAACTGTCGGAGGTGCCTCCCCTGGCAGTGACGGTGTTCTCGGCCCATGGTGTGGCGCGCAGGATCGAGGATGAGGCGGCTGAACGGGGCCTGCCGGTACTCAATGCCACCTGCCCCCTGGTCACCAAGGTCCATAATCAGGGCAAGCGCTACATGTCCAAGGGCCGGACCGTGCTCCTGATCGGCCATGCCGGCCATCCCGAGGTCGAGGGCACCATGGGCCAGGTCCCGGGCCCCGTGCTCCTGGTGCAAAGCGTCGAGGACGTGAAGGCGTTAACCCTGCCTGAGGACACCCCGGTCGCCTATATCACCCAGACAACGTTGTCCGTAGACGACACCAGGGACATAATCGTCGCTCTTCAGGCCAGATTTACAGATATTCAAGGCCCGGACATCCGGGATATCTGCTATGCGACACAGAACCGCCAATCTGCGGTAAGGGATCTGAGCAAGCTGGTGGATGTCATCTTGGTGGTGGGGGCCGCCAATAGCTCCAATTCGAACCGCTTACGCGAAATCGGCACCGAGGCCGGGGTCGCGAGTTATTTGATTGCGGACGGGAGCGAACTGAACCCGGACTGGCTGAGGGGCGTCAGGGCTGTCGGCATTACCGCCGGCGCCTCGGCCCCGGAAGTTCTGGTCGATGACGTGATCGAGGCGCTGCGGCGCATCGGACCTGTGACCGTCTCGGTGCTTCCGGGCCGGGAGGAGAACATCGAATTCCGCCTGCCCGCCGAACTTGCGGCGAGTTGAGCGGCCAACCGTTTCGAAGTGTCTAGTCGAGAAAGAAAACCTGTAATGGCAATACCGTTCCTGAAGGAGCTCCGCATCGGCGGCTATCTGGTCAAGCAGAAGCTGCTTGGCCGCAAGCGCTATCCGCTCGTGCTCATGCTGGAGCCGTTGTTCCGCTGCAATCTCGCCTGCGCTGGCTGCGGCAAGATCGACTATCCGGACGCGATCCTCAACCGCCGCATGACGGTGCAGGAGTGCCTCGACGCTGCCGATGAATGCGGCGCGCCGATGGTTGCAATCCCCGGCGGCGAGCCCTTGATTCACAAGGACATCGGCGAAATCGTGAAGGGGCTCGTTGCGCGCAAGAAGTTCGTCTCGCTGTGCACCAATGCGCTGCTTCTGGAGAAGAAGCTGCATCTGTTCGAGCCCTCGCCCTATCTGTTCTTCTCGGTGCATCTCGACGGCCTGCGCGATCACCACGACAAGGCGGTGTCGCAGCAGGGCGTGTTCGACAAGGCGGTGTCGGCGATCAAGGCAGCCAAGGCCAAGGGCTTCACCGTCAACGTCAATGCCACCATCTTCGACGGGCACCCCGCCGAGGAGATCGCGAAATATCTTGATTTCTGCAGCGAACTCGGCGTCGGCGTCACCATGTCGCCGGGTTACGCCTATGAGCGCGCGCCGGACCAGGAGCACTTCCTCAACCGCACCAAGACCAAGAACCTGTTCCGCGACGTCTTCGCGCTCGGCAAGGGCAAGAAGTGGAATTTCATGCACTCCGGCCTGTTCCTGGACTTCCTGGCCGGCAACCAGAACTTCGAGTGCACGCCCTGGGGCATGCCCGCACGCAACATCTTCGGCTGGCAGAAGCCCTGCTATCTGCTCGGCGAAGGCTACACCAAGACCTTCAAGGAGCTGATGGAGACCACCGACTGGGACTCCTACGGCACCGGCAAGTATGAAAAGTGCGCCGACTGCATGGCTCATTGCGGCTACGAGGCAACCGCGGCGACCGCCTCGCTGAATAACCCGCTCAAGGCGCTGTGGGTGGCCATGCGCGGCATCCGAACCACGGGCCCGATGGCGCCCGAAATCGATCTCTCCAAGCAGCGCCCGGCGCAATACATCTTCTCGGAGCAGGTCCAGAAGAAGCTCTCGGAGATCCGCCGCGACGAAGCCGATGCCAAGCAGAAGACGTCGACAGCGGCGTAAGGGCCTCTAGAACCGCCAGGCCCCAGCGCGCCAAGCGCGCTGGGTTGCGGTTGTCCGGATCAGGCCGCGGTGACGAAACTTTCGCTGCCCAAGAGGAAGCTGCGGCAGCCGCGCAAAGAGCGCAGCGCGCGATTGAAGTCGATGCCCGTCGAAACGAGCGCGCTGAGCGCGGTCGGATCGCGCACCACCCCGCTCAGGATCTTGCGCAGATCAACCCTTCCATCAGGGCGGATCGCCGTTTTCGCCAGCGTCGGCAGCGAACGGTGGGCCGAATCGCTGATCACCCGCAAAGCCGCAAACGGAAGGCCGGCATCGGCCGCATAGGCCGCCGCGATATGGCTCTCCATGTCGACCGCGGCAGCGCCGGTCTGCAGCCACAGCGCCGCCTTGCGGGCCTGCGCCACGATGACCTCCTCGGCGCCGGCGAGGCCGCCACGGACGACGCGACGCTTCAGCGCGAGATTTGCAATCACTTGTTCATTCAAGGACAGGCCGGCAAGCCAGCGTCCGTCACCGGCGACCACTTCGGTTGCCAGAACGACGTCGCCCGGCTTCAACGAGGGATCGAGGCCGCCTGCCACGCCAAAGCTGATCACGCCGCGGATCGTGCTCGGATCGAACACGGTCAGAAGAGCACGAAGCTGCCTGGGATCGCTACTCGAGCAGATAACGACCATGCCCGGGCCGGCCGCAATGCGGGCCTCCTGCACCAGACCAGTCACAATCAGAACCGGCCGCGGGTCAATCTGATTACCCGCGGACGCGTCACCCCCCATCCCCAAATTCACATCCCGACCCCTGCCACCCTGCTGTTGGTAGTGTTCAAATTCCGGTACCGCGCCAGCGCCCACAGCGGAAAGAACTTACTATAGCCATGATAGCGCAGGTAAAATACCCGTGGGAACCCCGTGGCGGTGTAGCGCTGCTCGTCCCACAGCCCTTTTTCCGTCTGTGTTGCTAATAGGTACCGGACACCGCGGGCCACGGCCGGATGATCAACCTCGCCCGCCGCCATCAACGCAAGCAAAGCCCATGCCGTTTGCGAGGCTGTCGAGGGCGCCGGGGTCATGCCCTTGTAGTCGAGACGGTATGTGGTGGCGTCCTCACCCCAGCCACCGTCCGCGTTCTGGATCGACACCAGCCAGTCCGCCGCCTTGCGCAGCATGGGGTCCTGGTGGCTGAGGCCGGCGGCATTGAGTGCGCACAGCACAGACCAGGTGCCGTAGATGTAGTTCATGCCCCAGCGGCCGTACCAGGAGCCTTCGGCGAGCTGGGTGCGGCGCAGATACTCGATGGCCGCCGCCACCGCCTTGCTCGACTGCGCGGTCTCACCGAGCTGGGCCAGCATGGAGATGCAGCGGGCGGTGACGTCCTCAGTCGGCGGGTCGAGCAGCGCGCCGTGGTCCGAAAATGGAATGTTGTTCAGGTAATATTCGAGGTTGTCGATGTCGAACGCCGCCCAGCCGCCATTGCGGCTTTGCATCCCCTCGATCCATTCACGCGCGCGGTCGATCGCGGTATCGTAGTCCTTGGTGCCGTTCCAGCGCCGCATGCGGTCCATGGACATCACCACGACCGCTGTGTCGTCGAGATCGGGGTAATAGGCGTTGTTGTACTGGAAGGCCCAGCCCCCCGGCCGCACGTTCGGCGCCTTCACCGCCCAGTCGCCCTTGACGTCGAGCACCTGCTTCGGGATCAGCCAGTCGAGACCCTGTTTGGCTGAGGCCATCGCCTTGTCGCTGCCGGACTCGATCAGCGCGTGGCAGGTCAACGTCGTGTCCCACACCGGCGAGACGCAGGGCTGGCAGTAGGCCTCGTCCTCGCCGACAACGAGCAACAGATCGAGCCCGCGGCGCGTGGCGGCGCGCGGCGGATAATCCGGTCCGTGGCCGAGCGCGTCATACATCATGACGATGTTGGCCATCGGCGGATAGATCGCGCCCATGCCGTCCTCACCGTTCAGCCGCTCCTCGGTGAAGGCGAGCGCCGCATCGATGGCGCGCTTGCGCAAGGATTTCGGAAACAGCGGCTCGATCACACGCAGGATGGCGTCGAGCGACCGAAACAGGAGGAACCACGCCCAGCTCTGGTGCGGCGCCTTCGCGGTCATGCCGATCGAGCGCGGATCCTGCAGGAACAATTCGTCGACGGTGACGCCCTTGGGATTTCTCGCACGCGGTTTCAGCGCGGCGAGCACCATCAGCGGCACCATGGTGGTGCGCGCCCAATATGAGATCTTGTTGATGTGGAACGGCGACCACATCGGCAGCAGCATGATCTCGACCGGCAGCACCGGCACGCTCTTCCAGCTGAGCACGCCGAACATGGCGAGCGTGAAGCGCGTGAAGACGTTGCTGTTGATCGCCCCGCCTCGTGCACGGATCGCCTCGCGTGCCCGCACCATATGCGGCGCGTTGACATCGTCGCCGATCATCTTCAGCGCGAAATAGGCCTTCACGCTGGCGCTCATGTCGAACTCGCCTTCATGGACCAGCGGCCAGCCGCCATGCCGCGCGCCTTGCACGCGGCGCAGATAGTTGCCGATCTTCCGCTCGAGTTCGGCGTCAACGGGCTCCGCGAGATGGTGGCGCAGCAGGATATATTCGGCCGGAATGGTGCAGTCGGCCTCGAGCTCGAACACCCAATGGCCGTCCGGGCGCTGGAAACCCATCAGCGCCTCGGTTGCCGAGCCGATGCCGTTCTCAAGCGCGTCCACGTTCTCGATTCCAATAGCTTTTTTGTTCGAAAGCATCTCTCAACGTCTTCCGTGCTGCCCACAGCCGGCATCGCCGGAAGGTGGCCTCGCGAGTTACTCTATTAAGCCCGCCGCATGGCGAGTACGTGATCTGCGGCACGGTCACCGGACCGGATCGACCCTTCGATGGTCGCCGGCAACCCCGTAGCAGTCCAGTCGCCTGCGAGGAACAGGTTTTTGCTCGATGTAACCGGCCCCGGACGCATGGCATTCTGTTCCGGCGTGGCCTCGAAGGTGGCGCGGCGTTCGCGCACGATCTGCCAGGGCGGCAACTCGCCGGCAATGCCTGCAGCCTTGCAGATGTCCTGCCAGATCGCGAGCGCCAGCTCCTCGCGCGGCTGATCCACCAGACGGTCGCCATTGCTGATCGTCACCGAGAGCCGCTCCGGGAAGGCGAAAAGCCATTCCACGAGGCCGCCGACGACGCCCAGGATCGGCGGTGCGCCCGGCGGCGGATCGACGCGAAAATGCGCATTCACGATGGCGCGGAATTTGGTCGGCGTCTTCAAGCCCGGCAGCAGCGAAGCCGCCGATCGCGGCGGAACGGCGAGCACCACGGCGTCGTCAGCCCCAAGCGCAATGACGTCCTCGCTGCCGAATTTCAGGCTCGTGACGCGCTCGCCGGAGATCGCAAGCTCGCGCAGCTCATGACCGATGCGAACGCTTCCACCCTTGGCCTGGAGATGCTCGATCGCGGGATCGATCAGGACCGCACTTAAGCCATCCCGCGCAATCAGTGGCCGGCAGGCCTTGCCGCCCGCAAGCAGGGTCTCGCGCACGATGGCGCCGGCAAGCCCCGCCGAGCCTTCCGGCGGATCGACATTGAGCGCGGCCAGCAAAAGCGGCTGCACCAGGCGCCGGTAGAGCGTGCCTTCGCAGGCGATCACCTGGTCGATGCGCTGGCTTTCCCTCGCCCAGGCCAGCGGCGCGAGCTTGAGATAATCGCCGAGCGACGTGTCGGGAACGCGGCGGTTGGCGTCGAGCACCCACAGCGGCAGCCGCCCATCTCCGAGATCGAGCTCCCAACGCTGCCCGGTGGCGAAATCGACGAAGGGAAATTTCGCACGCGGCGGCCCGACCAGGCCCGCCTCGCTGCCGATCGAACGCGCATAGGCCAGCGCATGGTGATTGGCTGAGAGCAGGAGGTGATTGCCATTGTCGATGACGAGATTGGTCGCGGCATCGAAATAGGAGCGGCAGCGGCCGCCAATCTGCTGCGTGGCCTCGTGCACCTCGACCGAAAAGCCGGCGTCGGCCAGCCGCACGGCCGCGGACAGGCCCGAAATTCCGGCGCCGATGATGTGGGCAGTTTTTTGCATCAGATGAAGGCGTAGCGCAGGACGATGGCGAGACGGGCAATTTTACCGACGCGCACGGCTGCGCGCGGGGCGGCGAATCCGCGTGCTAACAGCAATTGCAGGATCGCGCGATAGTATTTCGACATGATCCTGGGTGCGCGCACCAGCCGCCGCGGATGACGGGCCATGATCTCGTCGGCCTTGACGAAATGCCCGCGGGCGCGGTCGACCAGCGGCGCGCAGACCTCTGGCAGGTTCGGATGTTGTGCCACCTGATGCGGATCGGTCGAGGTGATGCCGCATTTCTGCAGCTCCTCGCGCGGCAGATAGAGCCGGCCGAGCCCGGCGTCCTCGTCGATGTCGCGCAGGATGTTGGTCAGCTGCAGCGCCCGCCCGAGATGATGGGCGAGCAGGATACCGTCGTCGGTCGGCAGCCCGAACACACGCACCGACAGCCGTCCGACCGCGCTCGCCACCCGGTCACAATAGAGGTCCAGCGTCGCCATATCGGGCGCGCGGATCTCCTGGGGCACGTCCATTTCCATGCCATCGATGATGGCGAGGAAATCCTCGCGTTGTAGCGAGAACTTCTTCACCGAGGCGACGTAGTCGGCCAGCCGCGGCGGCGGATGGCCGGCATAGAGCGCATCGATGTCCTCGCGCCACTGCTGCAGCGCCTGCAGGCGCTCGGGGCGCGGCCCGTCGGAATCGGCGATGTCGTCGACCTGCCGGCAGAAGCTGTAGATATGGAACATCGCCTCGCGCTGCTCGCGCGGCAGGATGCGCATGGCAGCATAGAATGAGCTTCCCGACGCGGTGGTCTGGTAGCTCGTGGTGTCCGCGGTCGCGGTTGCGGCTTGAAGCGTCATGCGCCGGCCGCCGTTTTTGACACGGGACGCCGCCCGATCGCGCGACGCGCGGTCTCGCCCACCATGCCGCCCAGGCTCTTTCCCAGAAGCTCGAGCGGCGACAGATGCACGCGCTCGCTCAAGGGGTCGCGCGCCTGCAACAGGCGCACGATCTTGTCGGCGAACGCATAGATCACGGAGATTTCGAGCCCGAGCCGGAAATCCTTCACCTCCGCGCTGAAGCACCTGCTCTCCTCGAGCAGGCGCTGGTTGCGCGCGGCAAGTCCGTGCAGGCATTGCAGCAGCTCTGGCGACGATTTGCCGGCGCCAAGCATCTCGACCGTCGCACCGACCGCCTCCAGCGCATCGCGCGGAAGATAGACGCGATTGAGCTGCCGAAAATCCTTGCCGCAATCCTGCAGGTGATTGTTGATCTGCAGCGCCGCGCAGAGCGCGTCATTGGCCGCCCAGGTCGCGGTGGATTCGCCATGGACGTCGAGCACGAAGCGGCCGACCGGCATCGCCGAATAGCGGCAGTAGTGGATGAGGTCGTCCCAATCCTGGTAACGCAGCTTGGTCACGTCCATGCGGAATGCCGTGAGCAGGTCGAGCGCATGGCGCGGCGGCATGCCGCGTTCGGCGAGTGCCGCGCGCAGCGCGACCGCCTCCTTCTGGCTGTCGCCCTTGCCGGTGAGTTCCGCCTCGAGCAGGTCGAGATAGGCAAGCTTGTCGGCTGCCGGCAACGTCGCATGATCGGCGATGTCGTCCGCGGTCCGCACGAAATTATAGAACGCAAGAATAAGCGCCCGGTGCCGCGGGTGAATCAGAAAGGAGGCGACCGGAAAATTCTCGTCGCGGTGAGTCTTGCCGGATCGCAATTCGCTCGCTGCGGTCATCGGGACTGCTGAACCATTCGTTGAGTGCAGAGGTGCCCCTCCGGCGGAAGCTTCGCATAAGCACGATCCGGAAAAAGCGCATTGCTGTTTTCACGAATAATTCGCGCTCACTTGAAGACCCAAGGCGCGATGATGATGAACCTCACCTCATCGCGCTTCAGGCCGCAAAGGGAACGCTCCCCATATAGGGGAATCCGCGCGCAAAACCAATGCTGTCCAAGCAATCCGTCGCGCCCGGCATCGAGCCGGGACGCCATTTTCGAATGTCACGCCAATCGTTAATGGGGGGAGGCTAGACGCGATTACTGCCCGTGCGACTTCAGCACCTGGTCGCAGGCCACGCTGATCTTGCCGCGGTTTTCCTTGAGGCAGGCGAGAATGGTGAAATCGCCCTGATCGATGACCGCACGGCAGTGCTTCTCCACGTCGCGGGTGCAGGCCTTCTGCTCCTCCGGAGTTCCGCGACCATTATCGGCATAGGCGACCGTCGAAAAAGCAAGCGAGGTCAAGGCGAGAGCGAGAAGATATTTACGCATCTTGTTCCTTCATTCTGAAGCAGACGTTCCCTGCCCTGCGCGAGCCCTCGCCGGGAAGGTCCTCCGTGGGATTGATTGGCGCCGCGAACCCCCGCGCGACGCGATTTGCGGAAGCACAGGCGAAGGGCCAAATGCGGCCAAATTTGCGGCGGCCCACATAGCCTTCACGGCTTTCCGGAAGGTTTGTCATTGGCACAAATAAGCTTTTGATACTAGAACATTATTTGACGACGATTGCTTTTCGCGCTTGGCTGTTGCAAGCATGCACTGGCTTTAAAAGGCGGAAGGTTAGCGTGGCCACGCCGTGTTCGTCGGCCGGGATGGCGCACCGTGTCGCCGTCACTGTCATTTGAACCTAACACAGAACGGCGACACTAAACCTTCGATGCGGCGCAGACGCTTCCTATATAGGATGCGTCGATCTTTGAGAGATGGAAAACCCGATATGAAACTGTTTGGCTCAGCACGGTTTGCGCGTGGCGTTAAGGCTGCCGGCATCGGTGCCGCTCTGATGGTCTCGGTCTCGGTGGCGCATGCCCAGTCCGGCGGTCCGTTCGCCGGCTTCGACGGCGCCTGGTCCGGCACCGGCACGGTCGCATTGTCGGATGGCTCGGTCGAGCGCATCCGCTGCAAGGCGAACTACAAGGTCGACGGCACCGGCAAAGGCCTGAAGCAGAGTCTGCACTGTGCCAGCGACAGCTATAAATTCGACCTCTCCAGCGATGTCGTCAGCAATGGCGACCGGATTTCCGGCAACTGGAGTGAAGCAAGCCGCAACGTGAACGGCGACCTGCAGGGTACGGCCGGCGGCGGCCAGATCGACGTGTTCGTTGAGGCGAACGGGTTCGCTGCAAACCTGACTTTGCGCACGAATGGCAACAAGCAGACCGTCCAGATCAGCTCCAAGGGCGAAATTCGCGGCGTCAACATCACGATGGTGAAGGGCTAACGGCCGTCGCCTCAATCCGGAATCAAGAAAGCCTTCGGCTCGCGAGAGCCGGAGGCTTTTTCATGCGCGGGAGCGAAACTACACCGAGCGGCTTTGCGGGCCGTGGATGCGCTCGTGCAGGTTGATCAGCCACATTGCGGTCGGGCGCAGGATGAAGAGGTCGGCGACGAGGGCCGAAACCATCGAGAAGGCCGAGAGCCAACCGAACAGTCGCAGCGAGGGCAAGTCCGAGAACACCGTCACCACGAGGCCGCAAGCCAGCACCACCGTGGTCAGGATCAGCGCTGGGCCGACGAGAACAGTCGCGCGCTCGACCGCCACCGCCGAATTCACGCCCGGCTTGCTCTCGAGCCGGAGGCGGTTGAGAAAGTGGATGGTGGCGCTGAGCCCCAAGCCGAACGACACGGTGAGCGCAACTACGCTCGCAAATTGCAGGCCCTCACCGAGCAGATAGAGCAGCGTGCCGGACATCACCACCGGGAAAATGCCCGGCAGGATGCAGGCGAACATCACCACCCAGGACCGGAACGCGAGCCCGATGAAAACCGCCACGAAGGCGAATTCGATGGTCAGGCCGCGGTTGAGCTTCTCGATCATGTTGGCCGAGTTGCGCGCGGCGATCGCGGCAAGGCCGGTGACCGCGATCTCATAGCCTGGATGCTTGGCGCGCACCGCATCGAGTTCATGATCGAGCTTGTTGACGATGGGCAGAAGCTGGCTGGAATCGACGTCGGGCACCCGGCCCGCGACGATGACCGCGTCCTGCTGCGGATCAATGAAACGCTGCACCAGATATTTTGGAATCAGATCGACATATTCCTTCAGCGTCGCAACGTCGGTGCTCCCGACCTTCTCTGCGAGCCAGCGCCGCAGCGTCTCGAGTGACCAGACGTTGCCTACACCGGCGGTGCGCTCGACGGTTTCGTGGACCTCGGCGATGGTTGCGAGCGTCTCGGGCGAATAGAGCGATTGACCCTTGGGGAATTCGATCAGCACGTTGACCGGATTGGCGCCGGTGAGCTTGGCATCGAGCCGCTGGCTTGCCGCCACCGCCTGCTGCTTGTCCGGCACCTGGTCGGCGAGCCGATAGCGCGGCTGCAGATTGGCATAGATGCCCGCCAGCCCCGCGACGAACAGCACCGCGACCAGGCTGAACAGCCCGGGACGGCCAACCATGCGCACGGCGATCCAGTAGCAGAAATTGCGCAGCATCTGCACGCCCGCATCGGCGCTCTGGAACTTCACCGCGAAGATCTTCTCATTGCGCACGAACAGCACGCCGAACACCGGGACCAGCGACAGCACCGCAAGCAGCGCGATGATCGTCGCGGCCAACCCCGCCTCGCCGAATTTGCGGATCAGGTCGGAGTCGGAGAATTGCAGCGCGATGAAGGAAATGCCGGCGGTGCCGTGGGTGAGCACGCAGGCCGGCCCCACCACCAGAACGGCATTCTTGAAGGCGGTGTATTTGTCCTGTCCTGCGATCAGCCGGTCGCGCGCCGCGAATGTCAGCTGCATGGAATCGGAGAAGCTGATCACCATGATGAGCGGCGTCATCACATTGAGGAACATGTTGAGGTTGAAATTGGCCCAGCCAAGTCCGCCCAGCGCTAACAGGATCGCGATCATCGGCGGGAACGCTGCGACCACCATGAAGGAGATCTTGCGGAAGAAGATGATGGCGATGATGCACCCGGCGAGGATGCCGAGGATGTTGTAGGTGAGCCCGTCGCGCTCGACCGCATTGCGGATCTCGAGCTGCATGACCGGCACGCCGGACAGTTCCACATTGAGGCCGGTATCACCGAGGTCCTGGGAGACCAGCTTGCGGATGTCGCCCACCGTCGCCCCGAGCTTGCTGGAGCGAACGACATCAGGCTCGAGGGAGAGCACGATCAGCGCGAGCGTGCCGTCTTCCGACAACAGCTTGCCGCGGATGATCTCGTTGCTTTTGACGGTCTGGATGAACTTGTCGTAGTCGGCCCCCTGCGGCAGATCGTTCGGGAACAGCGCTGCAGGAAGCTTGCCCGGCGCTGGCGCCTGCCGCGCCGAAAACAGGGAGACCAGGCCGCGGGTGCCGTCGACCAGTTGCAAGTCCGTGACAAAATCGCGCAACTTCTCCAGATTGTCGCGCGCAAGAAGGGTCTTGCCCTCGACGACCACCAGCACGTCGTACTCTTCCGCCGGGAAGCGCTTCGTCACTTCCTCATACTGGTGGAACTCCTTGGTGTTGGAGCGGAACAGCTGGGACAGCGAGTCGTCGATCTTGATGCGCTGGATCCCGAACACGGCGCCCACGATCAGGACGACCAGGATGATCATGGACAGGATCGGGGCCTTGACCGCGATCAGCCCGATGCGCTCCAGGCCGAAGGCGATGCTGCTGCCCGAGGGGCGCTCCTCGACCTTCTCGACGTGAACCTGACTGTCGTAATTCTTCTCGAGCATGCCCTGACCAAGTTCTGGGAATGGGACCAACCGTGTCGATAGCTTAACTTCACTCGAACGCGACCGAGCCACAAAGCCGATCTCAAATCACCGCGCGCGGGCCATCTTCGACCGCCCTTAAGCCCTGATAATGTGACGAAAAATCGCGCGGGCCGGTTTAGCAGGTTAGAGCTGCGTGTCGCAAGTTTACCCCACGAAAGCATGAAAAATCGACGCGATTTGGCGGATTTCGCGCCGCGCGTGGCGAATTTGTCACGGGACGGCCTCCTGCGGCGTGATTCGGGCCGCCGTGGCCGACCCCTCCCCGCTTTCGTCCTTCAGCGCCACACCCGTGACATTCCGTCTCAGTCCCTCGCGCACGAGCCAGCCGATCTTATGAGCAGCCTCATCATAGGTCAGGCCCTCGCGATGGATGTTGGAGACGCAGTTGCGCGCGGCATCGGTGCGACCGATTTCGGGTGCGAATGTCAGATAGGCGCCGAGACTGTCCGGCGCCGACAGCCCCGGCCGTTCACCAATCAGCATCACAACAAAGCGCGCCTTCAGCAAGGCGCCGATCTCGTCCCCAAGCGCAACGCGTGCGCCCGTTGCGACCACGATGCAGCCGACCGAGATGCCGTCCGCGGCAAGACCTGACAACAGGCGACGCAGCAGCTCGATTGCATGAGCGTGCACCGCCGTAGGAGAGAGGCCGTCGCCGATCACGATCACGACGTCGCACGGGCCGTTGTGTCGCGCGGTGAGACGATCCAGGGAAGCCTGGTCGAGTCTTCGGCCGAGGTCAGGCCGCTTGAGATAATCGCGACGATCGCCGACACGGCTTGCAACGGCGACGCTCTCGCAAGCAAGCGTGCCGAGCGAGGCGATCAGACCTTTTGCGTCGAAGGCGGCGTGCACGGCGTCGCGGGCCCGCGCATGATCGAGGGTGAAATCAAGCAATGCCCCGGTCGGAAGGCTCGCGCCGGCGCGACCAAGGGCCACGCGCGCCGGCGTCAGTTTGCGAAGGTCATCGATCGACCGGAGCGCCGGCTCGTTCATCGAGCTCATTCGGCGGGCACCGCGGCCTCGCGCAACCTCACTGAGTAGTTCGAGGCGTTCTGGTTGCCGCTGGTTGCCTCCTGCCCGAAGCGGACCAGATGATGGCCAACAAGGGAGGCAGCGAGCAGCCCTTCGATGTCACCCTTGCGGAGCCGCCGCAGCGCGAACTTCCAGAATATTCGCTTGTAATTGCCAAGCACGCCAAGCCGCCAAAACACGTTCCGCAGCATGATCAGGCCGCGCCTGATATTGGGCCAGGTTGCTTGTGTCGAGGCCGGCGCGGTCACGCGGTTAGCATAGGTGTAGTCGCATTGATATTCATAGCGCTCGAACAGCTTGTCCGGCGCGTAGACGAGCTTCATGACGCGTTTCCATTCGCTGACCACGTGGTCGTAGGGCAACAGAAACTCGACATTCGAATCGCGGCTCTCGTCGTGATTGAGCCTGTTCTCGCGCTCCAGGCGGTCCCAGAGCGGCGTCTTGGGCAGCGCCTGCAACAGATTGATGGTGAGCATCGGAATCTTCGAGCGCTCGACGAAATCGACCAGCGCATTGGCCGTATCGGGCTTGTCGGTGTCGAGCCCCATGATGATGCCGGAGACCACCTCCATGCCATAGGAGTTGATGGTTTTAACGCCCTCCAGGATCGGGACCATCATGTTGTGGTCCTTCTGCATCGCCTTCAGCGCGTCGGGATCGGGCGTCTCGATGCCGCAAAAGATGGTGATGAAGAAGGCCTCCTGCATCTTCTCCAGGATCTCCGGACGCTTGGCGATGTTGAGCGTCGCCTCGCAGGCGAGCCTGGTCGGATAGCCGTGCTTCTTCTGCCATTCGATGAGGTGCGGCAACAGCTCCAGCGTCGCTTTGCGGTTGCCGATGAAATTGTCGTCGACGAAATAGACCGTGTTGGTCGAGCCGCCCTCGCGCAGCTTGTCGAGCTCGGCGATCACCTGCTGCGGCGTCTTCAGGCGCGGGTTGCGCCCATAGAGACCGGGAATGTCGCAGAACTCGCACTGATACGGACAGCCGCTGGAGTACTGGATGTTGGCCAGGAAATATTTGTTGAGCTCGGCCAGCTCATAGGCCGGCACCGGAAACTCGGTCATCGGCAGGCGGTCGGTGGTCGTGAGCACGACCTGCCGCGCGGGCCGGCTGACATCGCGCGACAGCGTCGCAAGCAGCAGATCGGTCGCATCGCCGAGCTCACCAATGTGCAGATAGTCGAAGTCCGGATAGTAGTCCGGGCAGGCACTGACCGAGGGTCCGCCGAGCGCGACGGGCAGATCATATTGATGGGCGCGGTGGCAGATATCGTTCATCTGCTTGCGCTGGATATGCATGCCGCTGACGAACACGGCTTCCGCCCACTCGAAGTCTTCTTTGGTTGCGCGGCGGATGTTCTCGTCGACGAAACGGACCTGCCAGCGGGGCGGCAGGTAGGCCGCGATCAACAGCAGGCCCTGCGGCGGCATCAAGGCCTGCACACCGTCGGTGAGGGGATAGGCATATTCCCAGGTCGCAAAGGCGGATGTGTAGCGTGGGAACACGAATAGAATGCGGCGAGCCGTCTCAATGCCCTCAGCTCTCATCGGCTTCCCTCTACAATTTCGTCGACCTGGGCAAGCGTCGAAGCGACGCATGGTCGCCAAGGCTGGGCCTAAAAATGCTCAACATTGTGACAGTCGCATTCTTGAGACGCGCAATTCACTGTTTGGGTTCAAAAATTCAAATGGCGGCGCTCTCCTGCGCAATCAAGCGGGAGGCGAAATCGGGCAGCCGGGCTGCATCGCACGACAGGCGGAACGTCGAATCGGCCAGGCCATTGCGCACCAGCCAGTCGTCGAATTCGGGGGCGCGCTTGAGGTGGAAGAGGTCGCGGATATAGAGCGCGTCATGGAATGAGGTCGACTGGTAGTTCAGCATGACGTCATCAGCGCCGGGCACGCCCATGATGAAATTGACGCCGGCCGCGGCAAGGAGCGTCAGGAGGTTGTCCATGTCGTCCTGATCGGCTTCGGCATGATTGGTGTAGCACACATCCACCCCGAGCGGCAGGCCGAGCAATTTGCCACAGAAGTGATCCTCGAGGCCGGCACGGATGATTTCCTTGCCGTCATAGAGATATTCCGGCCCGGTGAAGCCGACCACACTGTTGACCAGCAATGGATCGAACGCACGCGCCACCGCATAGGCCCGTGCCTCGCAGGTCTGCTGGTCGACCCCGTGGTGGGCATCGGCCGATAGCGCCGACCCCTGCCCGGTCTCGAAATACATCAGGTTCTCACCGACGATCCCGCGCCGCAGCGTCCGCCCCGCCTCATGCGCCTCCTTGAGGAGTTTCAGGTCGATGCCAAACGCGCGGTTCGCCTTCTCCGTGCCGGCGATGGACTGGAACACAAGGTCGACGGGAAAGCCCTGATTGATCAGGTCAAGCGTGGTGCTGACATGGGTCAGCACACAGCCCTGGGTCGGGATTTCGAGTCGCGCGATCAATTCGTCCAGCAGGCGCAGCAGGGTGCCGATCATCGCGGGATCGTCGCTGGCAGGATTGATGCCGATGCAGGCGTCGCCCGACCCGAGCAGCAGGCCGTCCAGGATCGACGCCGTGATGCCCTTTGCATCGTCGAAAGGGTGGTTTGGCTGCAGCCGCACGCTCATGCGCCCTGCAAGCCCGATGGTGTCGCGAAAGGCCGTGATGCTGCGACATTTTTTCGCAGCCAGGATGAGGTCCTGGTTGCGCATCAGTTTGGAGACGGCGGCGGCCATCTCCGGCGTGATACCGCGCGAGAGCCTTTTCAGACCTTCCGTGGTGGCTGCATCCGACAGCAGGTAGTCGCGGAACTCCCCCACCGTCATGGCGGCGACCGGCGCGAAGGCTGGCTTGTCGTGGGCATCCACAATCAGGCGGGTCACCTCGTCGTCTTCGTAAGGGATGACTGCCTCGTTGAGGAACTGCTTGAGCGGGATGTCGGCCAGCACCATCCGCGCTGCGATCATCTGCTCGGAGCTCTCGGCGGCAATCCCTGCCAGCCGGTCCCCTGAACGCGGCGGCGTCGCCTTGGCAAGCAGGTCGCGCAAGCTCTCGAACACATAGGTCGTGGCAGCGATCGTGTGGCGATAGGCCATGATTGTATCCGGATCCTCAAATCATGCGCTGCCGAGGCTAAGGCGCAATGCGCGGACTGTCCTGCATCATTAGCGGGCGACGGCGTCATTGATCGCTCCTCCAAATATTTGATTTTGTAAGGTAATTCTACCTAGTTGCAATGCAACAAATCGCGCGCATTAAGACTTTCTCCATCCAGATCCCGCATAATCGGCAATCGGCTGATGCAGGCTCAAGGGGGAGCGTGCTGTCGTACAACCTCAACCGCCGAAAAGTTTCATCATGAGTATGTTTTCCCGCCTCTCGCTTGCTGCGAGACTGTATTCGATCTTTGCGCTGTTTGCGGCGCTGACCGCGGCAATCGCTGTTCTCTCCGACTATAACAGCCGACGCGGCGCTGACCTCACCGCAGCCATCGAGCGCGCCAATTCCGCTGCCCTCAATGTCGAGCGGGTCAATTCGCTCGTCTATGCCGTGGTGATGGAATCCCGCGGCGTCTACATGTCGACCGACCCTGCGGTGGTGAAGAAATTCGGCGACGGGCTCCTCAAGTTCAACGACCAGATTCTCGACGTGGTGAGAAAATGGGAGGGCATCGTCCAGGCCGATGATGCCGCGCAGTTTGCGACGTTCAAGAAGCGCATCGAGCAATTCATCGACTTCCGCAAGGAGCTGGTGCGCCGGGCCAACGAGATCAGCCCCGCTGCCGGCCGCGAATGGGGCGATAACGACGCCAACCGCTCCGTGCGCTCGGCCCTGAACAAGGATCTGGAGGCACTGTCCAAGGTCTATGCAGAACGCGCCACGCGGATCTCGGCCGAAACCGAGTTCAATCGCACGCTGTCCCTCGTGCTGACCTGTCTCGCCGGTCTCGCTCTGCTGCTGGTCGTGGCCGGCGTCGTCATCATTGCGCGCTCGATCGCGCGCCCCCTGTCGGCAATCACGATGACCATCAAGCGTGTGGCCGAGGGCGCGGATGATGTCGAGGTCCCCCACAGCGAGCGCGGCGACGAGATCGGCGCGCTGGCGCGCGCCATCCGCATTTTCCAGGAGGCGATGCAGCGCAACCGCAATCTCAATGCCCAGGTCTCGGAGGATGCACGCGCGCGCGAGGAACGCAGCCGCCATACCGAGAGCGCAGTCGAGGCGTTCCGGCAGGCGATCGGTGGCGTCGTTCGCGCGGTGGACGAGAATGCATCCGCGATGCGGACAACGGCCGAGATGATCAGCCGCGTGACATCGGACGCCAATGCCCGCGCCGACGCCGCGACCGGCCTGACCTCGCAGGCCTCCGGCAATGTCTCCGCGGTGGCCGGCGCCACCGAAGAACTGTCGGCGTCGGTGCAGGAGATCGGGCGGCAAGTGCGGCAGTCCGCGACCGCGGTCGAGCAGACCAGCGCGCGCACCGAAAAATCCATTGCCGAGATCGAAAGCCTCGCGGCGGCGACGCAGCGGATCGACGGCGTGCTGACGCTGATCCAGGCGATCGCCGAACAGACCAATCTGCTCGCGCTCAACGCCACGATCGAGGCGGCCCGCGCGGGCGACGCCGGCCGCGGCTTTGCCGTGGTTGCGCATGAGGTGAAGGCGCTTGCCGGCCAGACTGCGAAGGCGACCGAGGAGATCAGCCAGAACGTCGCGCTGATCCAGGCTTCGACCCGAAATGCGGTGGACGCGGTGCGCGAAATCGGTACCGCCGTGCGCGGGATCAACGACATCACCTCGACGATCGCGGGAGCCGTCGGTCAGCAGGACGCGGCGACCCGCGAGATCTCGGCCAATGCGCAGTCGGCGGCGCAAGGCAACCAGACCCTGGTCGCCAACATCTCGTCGCTGCGCGACGCCATGGGCGAGACCTCGACCGCTGCCGCCTCGGTGCTCTCCGCCTCCGGCGGCCTCGCGACGACCGCGCAGACGCTGTCGGCGGAAGTGGAGAAATTTTTCCAGAATTTGGCAGGCGCGACCGAGGCACGCAAGCGGGCCTGAGATCGGTCCTGCTTGCAATCTGGAAATGTCGATCCGCAGCATTGCACTCGATGTTTCCCCCATTGACTTGCTTCCACATCTTAGCACAATGTTCTTGTTTTGTCCAAGGACGGTGAAGCGGTCCACCGCGGCTGAGGTGAATGCCATGCGCAGCTATATCGGTCTTATTCACAAGGCTTCCGACAGTGAGTTCGGCGTCACCTTTCCCGACTTTCCGGGCGTGACCACCACCGGGGCGACGCTTGATGAGGCGCGCAGCGCAGCTCAGGAGGCCCTCGCGCTTCACATCGCCGGCCTGCCGGCGAATGGCAACGCAATGCCCGCGCCCTCCACGCTCGAAGACGTCATGTCCGATCCCGACAATCGGAATGGCGTCGTCATCCTGACGTGCATCAAGACCGAGCAGGCGCGGGCCATTCGGGTGAATGTGACCATGCCCGAGGATGTGCTGACACAACTCGACAGATATGCGGCGGCGCACGGCTTCACGCGCTCCAGGCTGCTCACACAAGCCGCCAAGCGACTGCTGGCGGGGGTCGCCTAACCGGCTCACGTGATCCTGGATCGCGTGCCGCCTCGCGTGACGTGGGCACGGCGCTGCCGCGCACGTGCCCACCCCTGTTCGCAGCGTTAGTAGTGACGGTAGACCACCGGCGCCCGTCGCAGCACCATGGGTGGCGGGGGCGGCCCGAAATCGCGCTGCCAGACGCGGCCATCGTCGAACTGGATGCGGATGCCGTCCGGCGAATAGACGGCCCCCTCGTCGCGCGCATCGATCCAGAGACGGCTGTCGGGCGCTGACCAATCCGGCCACGCACGATAGGACTCGCCGGTTTCCGTCGTCAGATTCACCGCATCGCCATTCTGAGTAACGAACGTCGGCGCGCCGAACATTCCGTCGCGGCAAGCCTGGATACACCGATAGGTGCCGGTCAGATTGATGGGTTGGGCCGAAGCGCTGGTCGCGGCACACGCCGCCAGCACGCCCAAGCCCAAGGACAATTTGACCAAGGATAGTCGTCGCATCACGAAGTCTCCATCGCTTGACTGAGGTTGAGCCCGCGACCCTTGCGGACTTCAGCGACGAACAATGGACGATGGGCGAGGATGTTCCGCCTGTTCCCTGCCGTTCCAACACCGCTGCGTGATGGAACATGCTTATTATTGGAGCATGATCCTGTCGGAAAACCGCTCTGCACTTTTCCGGGATCATGCTTACTCCACCAGCAATACGTCGACTGCGACGTTCAGCTTCTGCTTCGGCGAGCCGACGATGATGCCGTCGATCGGCGAGACGTCAGAGAAATCACGGCCCAGCGCGAGCACGATATGATCGTTCGCAACCAAAAGATCATTGGTCGGATCGAACCCGATCCAGCCGATCTCGGATCCGCACCACAGTGACACCCATGCATGCGTTGCGTCTGCGCCCTCCAGCCTCGGCTGTCCCGCCGGCGGAATGGTGCGCAAGTAGCCGCTGACATAAGCGGCGGGAAGGCCGAGGCCGCGCAGGCCCGCGATCATCACATGGGCGAAATCCTGGCAGACGCCGTGGCGGTTCTCGAACACGTCCGCAAGCGGCGTGGAGATCACGGTCGCCTTGGGATCGTATTTGAATTGCGTGCGGATGCGATGCATGAGATCGACTGCGCCGACGAGGACGCCGCCGCCTGGCGGAAAGCTCGCTGCGGCATAGGCCGTGATCGGCGCCAGCACCGGCACCAGGCTGCTTGCAAAGACATAGCTGATCGGCGAGGCCGGCCCGAGGCTGTTGGCCGCAAAGGCGATGTCGCGAATCTCTTCCCAGGGAGGACTGGCCATGGTGCGGCCGGGCGCCCTTCGCGCGACCTCGACGCGCGAGCGCGAGTCGATGCGCAGATTGCGATGCGCCGCCTCGATCACCACGCTCTCGGTCAGCGTGCCGAAGAAATCGCGCCGCAGGGTGCGTTCGGCCGGACGCGGCCTGATCTCGACATGATGCGAGACGAGCTGCTGGCCATGACCGCTGAGCGGCTCGAGCCGCAGCGTGCAGCGGGCGTAGCTGACGGGGCTCTCGTAGGCATAGGTCGTGACGTGCCTGATATCGTAGATCACGCAAGGCCCGTCAGCTTCTCGGGCCGGCTGGCATTGGGCCCGTGCGGGAAGTAATGCGCCCCGATCGCATCGGCGAGGCTGAGCAGATCCTGCTCGAGCGCAAATAGCCGCTTTGTGTCGAGCGTTGCGGCTTCCGCGGTCGTCAGCATGGAGCGCAGCGCGACCGCAAGGCGCTGCGGCCGCTCGATCAACCCGGTCTCCTTCAGCGCCGGCAGGCTTGCGATGTGCTCGTTCAGCGCCTCGACCTGGAAGGCGACGGACCGCGGATTGTAACTGTCGAGCACGGCGAGATCGCGTACCGGCGCGAGCAGCGGCGCCAAGAGATAGCGGGAGCGGTAGGTGATCTGGCAGTCGACCAGCGTCAGCAGCGTATCGAGCTCCTCATCGCCCGACTCGTCGTAGGCGAATTGCCGGGCGAAGCGCGTGGTGTTGATGGCGCGCTCGGCGCGGCGGCCCATTTCGAGAAAGCGCCAGCCGGCGGCGCGATTCATGTTCTCCTGCGCCAGGCCTGCGAAGCTCGCGAGCTCCTGCAGGCTCAGCTCGGCGGCGCTGATCACGCCGTCATCATCCTCGACCTCATTCGCCAACCGCTCCGCCATCTCGGTGATGACCTGCCAGGCATCGGGCGACAGCCGTTCGCGCAGGGAGGTCGCGGTGCGCTGCGCCGAGCGCACGAGATTGAGGGCCGAGCCGAACCGCTCCTCGCCCTGCAGCGCTTCCGCCGCGACCTTGGCGGATTGCGCGCGCGACGTCTGCGAGGCCGCGCCCCAGGCGACCAGCAGGCGCTGGATCCGCTCTGCCACGGCAAGCGAACCGGACGCACCTTTGCCGGTGTCGCGCTGCTGGTTGCCGAGCGCGCGCACCAGGCGCAAGGTCGCCTCGGCGCGTTCGAGATAGCGGCCAAGCCAGAACAGGTTGTCGGCAGCGCGGCTCGGCAGCACGCCGGCGATGCGCCGGATCCGCACGCTGTCGGAACCCGGCAGCAGCGTGCGGGTCGAGACCGCCTTGTCGGCGACCACCCAGACGTCGGCCGCACGCGCGCCATCGCCCATCGAGACCGCGCGGGCATCGAGCTGATCGGCAATCCGGCAGAACCCGCCCGGCATCATCACCCAGCCGTTTTCCGTGGCGGCCGCGAACACGCGCAGCACGAAGGGGCGCGGGGCAAGGCGGCCCTCGTCCCACACCGGCATGGTCGACAACCGCACCAGCTCCTGGCCGACATAATCGATGCCGCGGTCACGGATGGCGGCCTTGAGCTGCTCGCGCTCGTTCGCCGGCAGCTCGGCCGCGAGCACCGGGGCGTGGCGGTCGAAACCCGGCACGCCACGACCATAGGCACCTTCGATGGCGAAATCGTCGAGCCGTGAAAGCACCTCCTCGCGCGCGGCCTTCTGTCCGCACCACCAGGTCGCGATGTGCGGCATCTTGAGATCCTCGCCGAGCAGGCGGCGAGACAGGCTGGGCAGGAAGCCGAGCAGCGCGCGTGCCTCGAGCACCCCCGAGCCCGGCATGTTGGCGACCACGACGCCGTTCTTGCGCAAGACGTCGATCAGCCCGGGCACGCCGAGATGCGAGGAGGCATCGAGCTCGAGCGGATCGAGCGAGTTGGCATCGACCCGCCGCAGCAGCACATCGAGCCGCTTCAACCCAGCGACGGTTCGGATGTGGATGCGGTCGCCCGAGACGGCGAGGTCGTCGCCCTCGACCAGCAGGAAGCCGAGATAGCGCGCAAGCGTCGCGTGCTCGAAATAGGTCTCGCTGAAGCTGCCGGGCGTCAACACGCCGATGCGCGGCTCGTCGCGGTCGGCGCTGCCGCGCAGGGAATCGCGGAACGCTTCGAAGAACGGCGCGAGGCGCTCGACATTCATCGACTTGAACAGCGAGGCGAAGGCGCGCGACAGCACCAGCCGATTTTCCAGCGCATAGCCTGCGCCGGACGGCGCCTGCGTGCGGTCCGAGAGCACCCACCAGCGGCCGTCGGGCCCGCGGCCGACATCGGCGGCGTAGAGCGACAGATAGCGCCCGCCTGGCGGCTTGATGCCACAGACGGGCCGCAGATATTCGGCGCTGCCGGCGATCGCTGCCGCCGGAATCGCGCCATCGGCGACCAGCCGCCCCTCGCCATAGATGTCGCGCAGCACGAGCTCGAGCAGCTCGGCGCGCTGGGTGATGCCGGCGGAGAGCTGCTGCCACTCGGCCTCATCGATCAGCAGCGGCAAGTGGCTGAGCGGCCAGAGCCGCTCGGCCGTGTCGCCCGGCGCGCGGTAGGTGACGCCGGCCTCGCGCAGATGCCGGTCGGCGGCGCCGAAGCGGCGCTCGATCTCGGGGGCCGACAGTGTGGAAAAGGCCTCGAAAAAGCGGGTCCAGACCGGGCGGGGGCCGTTATCGCCGAGATATTCGTCGGGAATGCCGGGAAGCCTCGCGTAGTCGCGCATCCATTGCGCCACCCGGCGCTGGCCCGGACGCGGCCGGCTGGCCTGCGCCGCACTTTCACCGCTCCCCTGACCCGTCCCCTGGTCGGTGGGCCCCACCATTCCGACTCTCCTACCAAAACCCTCGTCTGATTAAGCATGATCCTCTCGGAAAACCGCTACACACTTTGCGCTAACGCGGCCCTCCGGGTCCGGATCATCCTTCATTCTTCAATGCGGGAGCGGGGTTCTCAAGTCGAGAGTCAGAGGAAATTCCAGTGAGCGCTCCTCGCGCGGCGGGTCGATCTTGCCGGGGGTGTGGCCGTGATCCTGGAAACGGGCGAGCCTGCGCGCCTCGGCCTCGTAAGAATTGACCGGTTTTGCTTCATAATTGCGACCGCCGGGATGGGCGACATGATAGACGCAGCCGCCGAGCGAGCGGCCGTTCCAGCTGTCGATGATGTCAAAGGTGAGCGGCGCATGGACCGGAATGGTCGGATGCAGGCCGGAGGCCGGCTGCCAGGCCTTGAAGCGGACGGCCGCGACCGCCTCGCCCGCGCGCCCCGTCGCGCTCATCGGCAGGCGACGCCCGTTGCAGGTGATGACATGGCGGCCCTCGACAAAGCCCTCCGCCTTGACCTGCAACCGCTCCACCGAGGAATCGACGTAGCGCACCGTGCCGCCTGAGGTCCCCTCTTCGCCCAGCACATGCCAGGGCTCCAGCGCCTGCCGCAGCTCCATCGCGACGCCGCCATGGTGGACGCGGCCGAAGGCGGGAAAGCGGAATTCGAGCTGGGCCAGATACCAGTCCGGCGAGAAGTCATAGCCGGAGTGCTTCAGGTCGGCGAGCACATCGAGAAAATCTTCCCAGATGAAGTGCGGCAGCATGAAGCGGTCGTGCAGCGAGGTGCCCCAGCGCACGAACTTGCCCTGCTGCGGCTCGCGCCAGAGCTTTGCGAGCAGCGCCCGCACCAACAGCTGCTGCGCCAGCGACATCCGCGGGTCCGGCGGCATTTCGAGCGCGCGGAATTCGACCAGGCCCAGCCGGCCGGTCGGGCTGTCGGGCGAATAGAGCTTGTCGATGCAGATTTCGGCGCGATGGGTGTTGCCGGTGATGTCGACCAGAATATGCCGGAACAGGCGGTCGACCAGCCACAGCGGGATCTGCTCGCCGCCCGGCGGCGGCACTTTGGAGATCGCGATCTCAAGCTCATAGAGCCCGTCATGGCGCGCCTCGTCGATGCGCGGGGCCTGGCTGGTCGGGCCGAGGAACATGCCGGAGAAGAAATAGGACAGCGAGGGATGGCGCTGCCAGTACAGGACCAGGCTCTTCAACAGGTCCGGGCGGCGCAGGAACGGCGAGTCCTGCGGGGTCGAGCCGCCGACCACGACGTGGTTGCCGCCCCCGGTGCCGGTATGGCGGCCGTCGACCAGGAAGCGGTTGGCCCCTAACCGCACCTTTGCGGCATCCTCATAAAGGCCGGAGGTGATATCGACCGCCTCGCGCCAGCTTGCTGCGGGCTGGACGTTGACCTCAATCACGCCGGGATCGGGGGTCACCTTGATCACCTCGATGCGCGGGTCGTAGGGCGGCGCATAGCCCTCGACATGAACCTGCATCTTCATCTCTTCCGCGGTCGCTTCAACAACGGCGACCAACTCCAGGTAATCGTCGATTTTTTCGGTCGGCGGCATGAAGGCGCAGAGCACGCCGTCGCGGATTTCGATCGACATCGCGGTGCGCACCCCGCCGGAGCGCGCATGCTGCTCCTGCACCGCCTGCTGCGGCCCACCGGCCGGCTGGCTCGCCTGCTCGAACACCGGCAGCGCGTCCCGCTGCTCCATCGGGTCTTGCTCGACGATGTACGGATAATCCTCCGGAGGGATATAGGGCAGCGAGGAGATCGGCAGCCGCAGGCCCATCGGCGAGTCGCCGGGGACGAGGTACAGGTTGCCACGCCGGAGCTGCCAACGCTCGCTGCGCCAGCGCGACGCGTCAGCATTCCAGCGCTGGATCGGCAGCACGAAGCCCTTTGGAATGTTCAGCCCCTGGTCGAACACGCGCGCCAAGCGCGCCCGCTCCTCGGGATCCGGCAATTTGGAATCGGCGGGGGTGACATTGACCGGCAGCGTGGCCTCGCGGGCGAGCCAATGGTTCGGGTCCTCGAAGGCCGGGAGAACAAAATCGGAGCCGAGGCCGAGCTTCTCGGCGGTGGCTTGCGCAAACCGCTCGGCCTCGTCGATGCCGGCCTTGCGCGGACTGTCGACGGTCGCGATCAGGTCGGCATTCCTCCAGATCGGGACGCCGTCCTTGCGCCAATAGAGACCGAAGGCCCAGCGCGGCAGGCTTTCACCAGGGTACCATTTGCCCTGCCCGTAATGTAAGAGCCCGCCCGGCGCGAAGCGCGTGCGCAGGCGGCGGATCAGATCGTCGGCCAGCCCGCGCTTGGTGGGGCCGACGGCGGCGACATTCCACTCAGCCGACTCCATGTCGTCGACGGAGACGAAGGTCGGCTCGCCGCCCATGGTGAGCCGCATGTCCTGAGCTTTGAGGTCTGCATCAACCTGCTCGCCGAGCGCATCGAGCGCAGCCCAGGCGTCATCGGAGAAAGGCTTTGTAATGCGCGGCGCTTCGCGGATGCGCTTGACGCTCATCTCGAAGGCGAACTCGACATTGGCGTGGCCGGCGCTGCCCGCGACCGGCGCCGCCGAGCGATAGTGCGGCGTGGCGGCGACGGGAATGTGCCCCTCGCCTGCGAGCATGCCGGACGTCGCATCAAAGCCGATCCAGCCTGCGCCCGGCAGATAGACCTCGGCCCAGGCGTGCAGGTCGGTGAAGTCGTTTGCGACTTCGACCGGGCCCTCGACGGGATCGATGTCGGGCCGCAGCTGGATGAGATAGCCGGAGACGAAGCGGGCGGCGAGGCCGAGATGGCGCAGCGTCTGGATCAGCAGCCACGCGGAGTCGCGGCAGGAGCCGGCGCTAGAAGCCAGCGTCTCCTCCGGCGTCTGAACGCCCGGCTCCATCCTGATGATGTAGCGAATCTTTTTCTGCAAGGCTGCATTGAGGTCGACCAGGTAATTGACGGTCGAGTCCGCCTCACGCGGGAGGGAGTCAATCCAGGCCTTGAACAGCGGACCGGGCGCGATGGTCTCCAGATACGGCGCGAGCTCGGTCTTCAAGTCCTTGCTGTAGTCGAACGGGAAGATGTTGGCGTAAGGCTCGACAAAGAAATCGAAGGGGTTCACGACCGTCATCTGCGCCGTGAAGTCGACCTCGATTCTGAGCTCGGTCGCCTTCTCCGGAAACACATAGCGCGCGAGCCAATTGCCCTGCGGGTCCTGCTGCCAGTTCACGAAATGGTTGGCGGGCGCAACCTTCAGCGAATAGGAAAGGATCGGCGTGCGGGTGTGCGGCGCGGGGCGCAGGCGTATGACCTGCGGCCCGAGATCGATCGGCCGGTCGTATTTGTAGTGTGTGACGTGATGCAATGCGACGAAGATCGACACAGGCGGAGCGCTCCAGCAGCTTTTTTGAGCAGAACATTGCTGGGGGGATGGATCAAGCATTAACAACGGGCAGCAATTGCCCACGAACTGCCCGTCGCCCCGGCGAAGGCCGGGGCCTGACCTGCGGAATCTCTCTGGGCACGACGGCGGTCGACTCTTACCTCGCCCCGCTTGCGGGGAGAGGTCGGATTGCATCAAAGATGCAATCCGGGTGAGGGGGACTCTCCACGCACCGAACTCGTGGAGAGTCCCCCTCACCCGCCGCGCGTTCCGCGCGTCGGCCTCTCCCCGCAAGCGGGGCGAGGCGATCGGACGCGCAGCGGCAATGGAGATTAGCCTCAGACACCGGACGAGCGCTCACATCCTCGCGGCGCGTTCCGCCCGAGTTTTGCTCACCTTCTCACCCTCTTTGAGATCGAGGGCGCAGGGAAGACCGGGTGGCCGCATGCACCCGGGGCGCCCGCGCAAACAATTGCGCGAAAAGCGCGGTTACCACAGGTACAGGCGGGATCAGCCCGGCCTTCCCTGCGCAGTGGTTTTACGGCTTATGGCGTGCTCTTGTGTCTGCAAAATCTGCCAGAATGTGCGAACGGGCGGTTCTAACCAACCGCCCGTCGCTGGATCTGAGCCCGTACGTGCTCAAAGGCCGCAAGAGCCTGACGGGGAGCTAG
>Ga0070741_10003273_pt1 | contig 40670 bp, 43 predicted proteins | sample Coa_R1_4_FD_66440 | JGI IMG/M metagenome (GOLD analysis project Ga0070741, IMG submission 66440) | Surface soil microbial communities from Centralia Pennsylvania, which are recovering from an underground coalmine fire - Coalmine... | ecosystem: Environmental > Terrestrial > Soil > Unclassified ...
CTTCGAGAGGTCTCTGATGGCATTGTAAACAGCTCCGTGAACCAGATTCTTTGCCTGCCTCGTTCCTTTACTATGCCATAAACCCCTTTCCGGCTCCAGCTTTATGATGCGGTTGCCCTGTTGGGGTTGCATACCGAAATTGACCTTTAGATGACGGATCGGTATAATTATTGGTTTACGAATGAAGGGAGTTTTGTAACCAAGTGAAAGAGAAGATACATCCGAAATATGTCGAGGCTACCGTGCACTGCGCCTGTGGCGAGACGTGGAAAACCCGCTCCACCAGCCCGCAGATTCACGTGGAAATTTGTTCCTCCTGTCATCCGTTTTTTACCGGTAAACAGAAACTGGTCGACACCGCCGGTCGGGTAGAGCGCTTCAACAAGAAGTACGCCAAAGCCGGCGCCAAACAGGAAGCAAAAGCAGAACAGTAGCTGTTCTGTAAGACTGCCAAAACCCAAGATTGCGGCATCAAAGCATAGTGTGCTGAAAATGCCCGCGGTCTTGGGTTTTTCGATCTTTGTGGCACTTTTTTGTTGTCCTGCCGTTTCCTTTTTGGGACGATAATTGAATATAAGACCACCGGGTTTCTGGCACACGGATTTATTTGATTGATCACGTGAGGTAGGTTTTTATGAATAAGCTGATTCGGGCGATTGTGCAGAGTTGGCTATCTGCTGGCGAAGACATTATCGTTGGTGGGCAGGCTGTTATCGAAGGCGTCATGATGCGCTCGCCCAATGCTTACGCAGTTGCAATCCGCAAAAAGAACGGAGAAATCATCTATAAAGGCGATCGTGTACCGCGCCTTGGCGATAAATACCCGATTCTAAAGCTGCCAATCCTTCGCGGAGCTGCGACATTGCTTTATTCAATGGCGCTGGGGATTAAAACCTTAAATTTCTCTGCAACTGCTGCATTCGAAGATCAGCCCGAAGACGAAAAGGATGCCTCAAAAATCATAGCCGGTCACGATATTCCAGTTGTACTTGCTGAAAAGGAAACAGGCAAAGATCAGATGAGCGGTAAAGCCGCTGCGGCAACCGCCACGGGATCGATTCTGTTCGCGCTGGTGTTCAATATCCTGCTCTTTATCGTTCTGCCGCTGCTGGTGACAAACGCGATCTTTGGATATGGCGCACATCACGCTGCGATTGATCCGACCAAACCCTGGTATTCGAACCTGATGATTTACCTGAAACCTGTTCGGCCGTCCATTGCGTTCAACCTGGTCGATGGAACAATCCGAATGGGGCTGTTTCTGGTGATGATCTACTGTTTCTCTCGGCTGAAAGATATCCATCGCGTGTTTCAATATCACGGAGCGGAGCACAAGGTTGTCTTTAATTACGAATCCAGTCTGCCGCTTACGGTCGCCAATGCGCGCACTCGTCCGCGCCAGCATCCGCGTTGCGGGACCAGCTTTTTGATGGTCGTCATGTTAGTAGCCATCGTGATGTTTTCGATTGTTAAATTCGATTCGCTTCTGTTCAATTTCCTCGCGCGGATTCTGTTAATACCGATAATTGCGGGTCTCTCTTATGAAATTATCAGGGCGTCAGCAAAACGCAGCAGCCAGTGGTTGTTGAAAGTTATTACCCTGCCGGGCTTGTGGTTGCAGAATATCACTACACAGGAGCCGGCGGATGATCAACTGGAAGTTGCAATCTTCGCGCTGGAGAAATCATTGGCGCTTGAGCCTGTGCCGGAAATACAGATTGCCGCCGAACCAGCTGTTGTTTGATTTTCTGAATAGCGAAAACATATGTTCGACAAGTTAGATGCCACAATCGATAAATACGAAGAATTGACTCAGCAAATCAGCGATCCCGCCGTGATCGCAGATCAGTCCCGCTATGGCAAATTAGCGAAACAGCATCGCGATTTGGAGGGGATAGTCGAAAAATATCGCGAATACAAAGCGATCAAGGAAGGCATCGCCGGGACTAAAGCACTCTTGACCGATCCGGAGATGGCAGAGCTGGCAAGAGAAGAACTAGCTTCGCTTGAAACTAGACTGGAAAGCATCGAAGCAGAACTGAAGGTCTTGCTGCTGCCGAAAGATCCTAACGACGAGAAGAACGTTCTGCTGGAAATCCGCGCCGGCACGGGCGGCGACGAAGCGACACTTTTCGCAGCCGAAATTCTGCGAATGTACAGCAGATATGCTGAGCGTCAGAAGTGGAAAGTTCAGATACTGAACGTGTCGGACTCCGGCATCGGTGGAATCAAAGAAGCGACTGTCATCATTGAAGGCGATAAAGTCTATTCCAAGTTAAAGCACGAATCCGGCGTCCATCGGGTTCAACGCGTGCCTCAAACCGAGGCCAGCGGTCGCATTCATACGTCTGCTATTACTGTCGCCGTGCTACCCGAAGCCGAAGACGTCGATGTGCACATCGATCCCAAAGACGTGCGAATCGATCTTTTCTGTTCTTCTGGACCTGGCGGCCAATCGGTTAATACAACTTACTCGGCTGTACGTTTGACTCACCTGCCAACCGGTCTGGTCGTTTCGATGCAGGACGAAAAATCGCAGATCAAGAATAAAGACAAAGCGTTTCGTGTTTTGCGTTCGCGTTTGCTTGAGATCGAACACCAAAAGCAACAGGATGCGATTTCCGCCGAGCGCCGTTCGCAAGTCGGCTCAGGAGATCGCTCAGAAAAGATCCGCACTTACAACTTCAAAGAAAATCGCGTTACAGACCACCGTATTGGTTATACAGTTCATCAGCTGGATACTTTCATGGAGGGCTACATCGACGACTTGATTGATGCCCTCATCACTCACTATCAGGCCGAAAAACTGAAAGAGCAAACCGTAGCTGCTTAGGTAGACAGTTCAACAAAGATGAACCATGACTACGGCTCGCTCTTCGTCAGTATGCCGACACGCGTAATACTAATCAGACACGGCGAATCTACAGGCAATGCCGAAGGCCGGTTCTGCGGCCAGATGGAGTTTCCGCTCAGTGAGCTTGGCCGCAAACAAGCCGCATTAACTGCGGCAAAACTAAAGCAAGAGCCGATTTCAGTTGTCTATTCAAGCGATTTGTCTCGCGCTATGGAAACTGCTCTGCCAATCGCAACCGATCGCAACCTGGAAGTCAACGCTACTCCACATTTTCGCGAGCGCAATATGGGCGATCTGCATGGACTGACATTCGAAGAGGTAAAACGAAACTTCCCGGATCAATTCGAATCGATAATGCGACGCGATGCGGATTCTGCTCCGACTAAGGGTGAATCGCACCGACAGATGTATTCAAGAGTTTCGGCCGAATTCGACAAGATAGTCGCGAATCATAGCGGCGAAACAATCGTGATTGTCGCACACGGATTGGTGCTGCATCATATATTCCGTCATATCATCTCAGCACGATTCGACGAAGAAAAATTTTTATTGATCGTCGACAATTGCGCCATCAGCCGATTCGAGCTCTCAGATTCAGGCCTATGGCGCATCCGAACTATTAACGACGCCGGCCATTTGTCTGCCCTGGCCTAAAGATTTAACAAATAATTTACCAGAATTTACATCTCTGTTTTATTGGGTAAAAAGGACCCATTTATTATCCATTATTTTGGTTCCGATTCTGCGTTTTTGTAGTTACAACTCTTTACATAACAAAGATTTGCATAAGACCGATTATCTGAAACCTTGTGCCCTCTTCTTACGTTTACGCATGCATCGTTGCGCCGCAGTCGATGAAGTTTTTGGTATTTGAGGTATTACAAGAATGAAAACTACAACAACTAAAATTACAGGGATTTCACTTTTGCTGTTAACTTTCCTGGCGGCCGCCATCGGTTTTGCTCACCCACCCAAAACAAAGAAGAGCGACACAGCCAAAGAACAAACATTGCGCCTGTCCGGCCAAATCGTAAAAATTAACAAAGATCGAACATTCGAGCTTGTCAACGACAAGGGCGAGCATTACCTGGTCCACATGAATCAGGACTCCTCAGTGGCAAGAACACAACCGATCCCGTCAGAGAAAAGAATTCTGAATTATGAGGATCTCTTTGTTGGTGCGCGCGTCACCTTCAGAGCGGACCAGCTCGAACAAACATACGCGGCTTCTAAGCCCATGCCGGTTGCAGTTCGTTAAAACGACCTGCGAAACAATCCGGAAAACGCGCGAGAATGAGGCGATCACAAACGCCTCATTCTCGCTATAACCGACCATACTAACTTCCTGCGCGATGCGCTACTGATCACAAAATCCAATTCTCATCAGATGGCCGTAAGTACGAATTGATTGACGGATTCAATTCGTTGAATCGCGACAAGGATGTTTGATTCAAAAAAGTTTCAGACGCGCGAAACGAGTTGCATTCATCGCGCGTCATGGACAACGGCAATCACCAACGCTTGAGGAATGGCGATTGGTTATCAAACAGGATGTATAGAATTAAGAGGTAAACAATGACGACGACACAAAGTAGGTTTGGAAGATTTACGGTTTTTGTGTGCCTGGCCATCTTGGCCTTTTCAGTGACTGCAACTTTCGCTCGACCGAAGAACAGCTCAGACAACGAGATTCGCTCTTTTCATCTGGTCGGACATGTCGAGCAAGTTAACAAAGATCACACCTTCGATTTCGTTTCGAGCAGCGGTCAGCATTATCGAGTTCGCATGACAAACGACGCCGCAGTCAACGCCTACATGGGATTTCCGGGTGAGAAGAGCATGCTGAGTTTCGAGGATCTTTATAAAGGCGCGCGCATCACCTTTGTAGCAAATGCATCCGACGAAGCCTACACCACCACCAATCCAATGCCTGTCGCTGTGCGGTGACGAATACGACAGACTAATCCTCACCAGGTTCGTACGGCTCACCGAATCAGTTCTGTTTGAACAAAGCAGTCGCTCACCGGAAGGTTAACTTCCTGTGGGCGACCTTGCGCAAACGCGAAGGGCGCTTACTCACCCAGAAATCGCGACCGCGAAGGATGCCTTTTTCTGATAAGGCCGAACTGCTGTACGGCCCGACTTTCGATATGCGCGATTGCTTCATCAACTGAATCGGTCATCAGTACGTGTTGAAGATCGGCTTGGTCGATGGTTCCTTCGTCCGCCATTCGCGCCAGAAGATCAGACAGCGGTTTCCAGTATTCTTTACCCATTAGCACTATTGGAAAATCCTTGATTTTTTTTGTTTGAATCAAGGTGATTGATTCAAAGAATTCATCCATGGTCCCGAAACCGCCGGGCATTACTATGTAAGCATATGAGTACTTGACCAGCATGACCTTGCGCACAAAGAAATAGCGGAACGTCAGCCAGCGATCGAGATAAGGGTTCGGGCTCTGTTCTTTAGGAAGCAGAATATTGCAGCCGATAGAAGGGCCGCCGACATCTTTGGCGCCGCGGTTTGCAGCCTCCATTATTCCCGGGCCTCCGCCTGTCATGACGGTGAATCCCATCTGGCTGAGGCGAGCTCCCATGGTGCGAGCCAGCGCATAATAACGATGCGTTTCTGTAAATCGTGCCGAACCAAAAACAGTTACACAAGGTCCGACGAAATGAAGTACGCGAAATCCTTTTATGAACTCGCGCATTATTCGAAACACCGTCCTGAGCTCGGACCCGCGTGAATGCGGTCCTTGCAGAAAAAACCGTTCTTCACGATGAGCAGGAACTTGTTCGATGGATTGCGCGTTTTCAGTCGCTGTCTCGGTCGACATTAGAGGTTCGTCTCCTGAATCCGGATTTTACCAGGCGCATTATTTTAGTGGTCAAACAACGCAGACGCGCTATTTCAAACTCAACTTAACAACAGTCTCAATGTGATAAGTCTGCGGAAACATATCAAGAGCGGTAACCGACTGAATCGCGTAACCCGCAGCGATAAAACGGCCCAGGTCGCGGGCTAGCGTTGTCGGATCGCAGGAGACATATGAAACGCGTGACGGTTTCATATCCAAAATCGATTCTAACGCTGTTTGTTCAATCCCGGCTCGTGGCGGATCAACAAGCACCAAATCAACCGATTTCACCGTGTTGCTATATTGAATTGCCCAATCTTCAACGCTCTTTGCATAAAGATCAACATTGGAGCAGCCGTTCAATCGCAGATTTTCTGCAGCGAATTTGACAGAGCGTTCGTTACCTTCGACCGCGATAACCTTTCCAAATCGCTTTGACAAAGGGACGGTGAAAAGTCCCACACCCGAGTAAAGATCGACTGCCAATTCACCAGCCTCGTCGTCGATAGCAGTGGCAACCAGTTTGTCCAGAATCAGCGGGTTTACTTGAAAAAAGGTTTGCGCATCGAAATGGTATTCGATGTCACCGACTTTTTGCGTTATGACGTTTGGATCTTCATTCGAGTTATTCCGCCAGAACGAGATTCCATTTTCGCCGGCGGCCAGTTCAACTTCGTTGATCTCTGAAAGCGCACTTCGGTCATTTCTCAGAATCGTTAACTGCTCATTCAATTCTGAACGAAGCAACGGGCAATAAGAGATGTCGCGAACTTCGTGCGAACCGGTTTTGTAAAAACCGATTCTTTGTGCGCCGCGATCAATTTTAAATTGAGCGCGGGCGCGATAACCGAACTCATCTGAACTAATGATCGGAATTGGCTGGGACCAATCTATATGGCCCATGCGCCTGAGCGATTCTCGGACAAAAGAAACCTTGCTATCCAGGTGTGCCTGATAACTTAGATGCTGAAGATGGCAACCTCCGCAGACGCCGAAGTGTTCGCATGGAGGATCGCGGCGGAGCGGCGATGGCAAAATAATCTTTTCTATAACCGCGCGTTTGAAATTGCGGCGCGATTCAATGGTTCGTACCAGAAGATGATCGCCCGGAGCGCTAAACGGCACGAATATGGTTTGTCCATCGTGTCGCCCAAGGCCATCTCCGCCATAGACAACTTTTTCAATAGTGACTTCGAACGTTTCGCCCGATGGTTTCACCTTGTTCATTACACACCAGAAACCAAAGGATAGCGTATCCTAATACATATAGAAGAGGCTCAGGCGAGGAATGCCGTAGAGCTCGCGCAATCGTTTGTAAATGTAGTTGTTGAGAGTTTGCTGGTAGACATTCTTGGGCATGTCCTTTTTGTAGGCTTTCAATTGATGCTTGCCGTCGTCTTCAATTGATATCCTGCGTTCGACTGGAACATTCTCCAGGATTTTTTCAAGTATCAAGTCTTCAATGCTGACTATGTCGCGTTCCAAACCCTCGCTGTCGAGAGTGGTGCAGCTCTCAATCTCACTGACAATTTCCGACAGACGGGACAGGGCGCGATCAATTGTTTCCGTCAGCCAAAGGTTTTGAGCCTCGGCCGCCCGCGTATGGGATTGCCTCAATCCTTCCATTCTGGAGGTGAGGAATTCCAGAATCATCTGTTTAGACAGTTCATCAACTTTTTGCTCTGTGCCCCGCTGCGCGTCCTCGTTCGACGGATTGTGCGCTCCAACCTGAGATTCGCGATAAAGTGCATAACAGGTTTCGACTTCCTGCAGGCAATAAAGCAGGGAATTGATCTTACGGGTTTTGAGTGGGCGTTTGTCGTAAGAATCGAACGATTGATTGATGCCGCGCAGGACGATATTCAGCGGGACTCCAGAGTCTTTCCAGGTCTGAATCAGCGCCCAATCCATCGGAGAAACCAGCAGATGCGATCCACGGCGACGGACGAATTCGTCTTCGACTTCAGTGAAGTAGTTGAAATGATTCATCGTGCGCAGAAAACTGCTGGTGTCTTCCTGCGTAGCGTTAACAGCGGGAGCATCTGTCAGTGGCATCTCAGAAACTTCGAAAGGATCGAACAGCAGATTATCTTCTGTGATTTCTCTCATAAATTATTCGCAATCCATGCAATGTAAGGTCATCATCCAGTTGTCTGATATATTCGGAACCTCGAATGATCAAATGCGCAAGTCCGCCGGTGGCGATTATCTTGGGCGTTGCATCTATTTCTTTAATTATTTTTGCGAGAATCCCATCGACCAGACCAACATATCCCCAGTAGAGCCCAGCCTGAATGCTATAAACGGTTGAATTGCCGATTACTTTGTCGGTTCGGCGAATCTCCACGCGCGGCAATCTCGAAGCATGCTGGATCAAAGCCTCGGCCGAAATGTTAATACCAGGGCAGATCGTCCCGCCAATGTATTCGCCATTCTTTGACACTACGTCGAAGGTGGTCGCCGTGCCGAAATCGACGATTACGCAAGGTCCCCCGTATTTTTCGAAAGCGGCGACGGCGTTGACCACGCGGTCAGCGCCGACATCCTGTTTAGGTTCGTAGCGAACAGGCATTCCGGAATTCGTGACAGGATCGACGAAAAATGGATCGATTTTGAAATAGTTGATCGACATTTTTCGCAAGGTGAAATTCATCGGAGGAACGACCGAAGCTATAGCAATGTCGTTGATGGTATTCCATTCCAAACTGGAGAGTGCAAACAGGTTGCGGCACATAATGCCGTATTCGTCGATGGTTCTGTCCCGTTTTGTGGTCAATCGCCAGTCGATGACAAGACGCTCGCCATCGAAAACGCCAAGCGTCGTATTCGTATTGCCCACATCCATGACGAAAAGCATTTACACTCCCGGGATCGTACGCGTCTCGCGTGCTTCCCTTGTCCGAGGAGAACGTTCAAATACACATCAAACCTACCTGAGCGCAGGTACGCGGGACGCGTGCTCTCCCACGTATGGTACCATATTATGATCGTAGATTAACAATCTCTCCGGCGTTAATAGTGGTTACGGTTCCATTTTTTGTTTTTAGTCGCAGAGCGCCGGTTTCAGAGAGCCCGCAGGTGATTCCGGAGAGTTGTTCGTGCCCCAGGTCTATCGTAACGGATTTATCATTGGCGTAGTTTGAAAGCTCGCTCCATCTGTTGATCACTGCATCTGTTTGGTCGTTCTGAACGATCGAGTACCAATGAGCGATTCTATCGAGCAATGCAAGCGCAAATTCCTGTCGATCATATTCGCTCCCATTCTCTATTCTAAGAGAAGTTGCCAGATCATTAATTCCGGGAGGAAATTGAGTCTGATTGAGGTTAAAGCCAATGCCAAGGATTACGTATTTGACTTTGCCACCTTCGAACGAAGACTCGACAAGAATGCCGCAGACTTTCCGATTGTTGATCAAGATATCATTAGGCCATTTTATATTCGGCGCTTGGTTTAGCAGGAATTGTTTTGCTGTCTCTGCCGCCGCTATTGCGGTCGCAAGTGTGATCAATTGGAGTTTTTCCGCCGCGGTACTCGGTTTAAGGACCAGGGAAAGATACAGAGCTTCTCCAGCGGGCGAATACCACGAACGTCCTTGGCGACCGCGTCCCGAAGTTTGCTGATCCGCGATGACGCAGGTTCCTTCTGCGCGGCCGGATTCAGCCAGTTCTTTAGCGGTATCGTTTGTCGAAGTCAGAGACGGAAACCAGAGAATTTCGCCTGGCTGTGAATTGAACAGATAGGAAAGGGTTTTCATATGTAGCGCATTCGTCCCGATTGCGCCGCTCGCAAAAGGCTTAGTTTGAAATTCACGTGCAAATTAATAAATGTGCGCAATCGGGACGAATGCGCTACATCATCTTGCGAATGTTATTTTGAAGCTGATATCAATCGCCGTTGCCTGATGCGTGATCGCTCCGACTGAGATTAAATCAGCACCGGCCTCAGCATACTGGCGAACGTTTTCCAGATTAATTCCCCCTGACGCTTCGGTTATCACGTTGCGACCTGCCTCGCCTCGGATTATTTCAACGCCCTGGCGAATCTGCTCTGGCGTCATATTGTCCAGCAGTATCACTTCGACTCCGGTTGCCAGAGCTTCCCGCAGTTGATCGAAATTCGCAACTTCGACTTCGATCTTCAGCAGGTGATGAACGTTCTGCCTTGCGCGTTTTACGGCCTCTTTAATTCCACCAGCCAGCTTGATGTGATTGTCTTTAATCAGGATTCCATCATCGAGGCCAAACCGATGATTGACGCCGCCGCCGACTGTGACCGCGTATTTGTCGATGAAGCGAAGCCCCGGCGTCGTTTTCCGGGTGTCGATAATTTTCGCATTCGTTCCCGCTATAGCGTCTACATATTTTCGCGTAAGCGTCGCTATCCCGGACATATGCTGAATAAGATTCAAAGCAGTGCGCTCGCCCGTCAGCAACACATCGCCCGGACCTTCGATTCGGGCGAATTCTTTTCCGGCTTTGACCTCGTCGCCTTCCGTGACAAAGGACTCAAGCTGGAGATGCGCATGCAACGAAGCGAAAACCGCCTCCGCGGCTTCAATGCCGCAAATGATGCAATCCTGTTTTGCGAGAAATCTACCGCGTCCGTTGACCGAAGCAACCATCACCGATTGAGTGGTTAGATCGCCGCGGCCCATATCCTCCCGAAGTAACTCACCCACAAGGGCAAAAAGTAAACCCTGATCTAATTCCATTTTTGTCTTTTGGTCCAAATCCTATTGCAAAAAGCTGAGTGTCTGAACCAGCTTTTCCAATTGTGCTGTTAATTCCGATGCCCGTTCTCTCGTCTGCGCCACAACTTCAGGTGCGGCGCGATCGACAAAGCTGGGGTTATTGAGCCTTCCCTGCAATCCGCCCAACTCTTTTTCTGACTTTTCAATATCACGTTTCAATCGCTCGCGCTCTTTGGCGAAATCAATCATTCCTTCCAGAGGTACTGCGATTTCTATATTACCGACTACTGCTCGCGCCGCAGCGGTCACGGGCGGCAGTACTTCGTGCAGTTCCAAAGCCTCAACCCTCGCAAGGCGCTCGATGTGACCGCTGTTTGATTCGATCAAATTCCTGATGTGCGCATCGTGCGTGCCGATTAGTATTTTTACTGTCTGCGAGGGCGCAATGTTCCATTCGGCGCGAATATTGCGGATCTTCTTTATCGTTTCGATAACGCTGTCCATATCATTTTCGATTTCCGGCCGAATGCGCGTTTCATCTACAGAAGGGAACGGAGCGATAGCGATGCTTTCGCCAGAATGCGGCAACCGCTGCCACAACTCTTCCGTGATGTAAGGCATGATCGGGTGCAGTAATCTCAACGAATGTTCGAGAACAAAGATGATTCGCTGCCGTGCGAGGTCGGCCGCAGGATTCTCACCTTTTGCTGTCACCAATGGCTTTGACAACTCGATATACCAATCGCAGAAATCGTCCCAGAAAAAATGATAAAGAAGATTTGCCGCGTCGTGATAACGATAGCTGGTCAGCGAAACATTGAAATCGCGAATCGCGCTGTTAAGTCGGCTGAGGATCCATTCGTCAGCGAGAGTAGCCGGTGTAGATGAAGTATCGATCCATTCGGGATCGGTAACTTCTTCGCAGTTCATCAACACGAAGCGCGTCGCGTTCCAGATCTTGTTCGCGAAGTTTCGCGCGCCTTCCATCTTGGAATCCTGGAGAGCAATATCGCTTCCCCACGTTGTCGCCGCGGTCAGCGTAAAACGCACGGCATCCGTACCATACTTGTTGAAGATATCCAGCGGATCGATCACGTTCCCTTTGGATTTCGACATCTTTTGACCTTCGGAGGTGCGCACCAATGGCGTGATGTAGACCGTTCGAAACGGCACATCGCCCATGAACTTCAGTCCCATCATCATCATTCGCGCTACCCAGAAGAAGATGATGTCGAAACCCGTGATGAGTACCGTAGTTGGATAGAATGCCTCCAGGTCTTTTGTCTCGGTCGGCCAACCCATGGTAGAAAATGGCCAAAGAGCCGACGAAAACCACGTATCCAGAACGTCTTCGTCTTGGCGCAGATTGCCTGTACCGCCACTTGCACGATATTTTTCGAGCGCTTCGGCTTCAGTGCGGGCGACGATGACTTGTCCGTCTTCTGTGTACCACGCGGGTATACGATGTCCCCACCAGAGCTGCCGCGAAATGCACCACGGACGAATGTTCTCCATCCAGTCGACGTATATCTTTGTCCACGGTTCTGGAACGAATCTGGTTCGACCATCACGTACTGCCTGCAGCGCGACCTCGGCCAGAGGCTTCACATTGAGAAACCACTGTGTTGATAGCAGCGGTTCAATCGGTTCTCCGCTCCGCTCCGAATGTCCGACGTTGTGAGTATGGTCTTCAACTTTGACCAGATAACCTTGAGCTTCCAGATCGGCGATGACGCGCTTGCGCGCTTCAAAGCGATCGAGACCCTGATAGGCGCTGGGCGCTTCAGATGTCATCTTGCCGTCTTTTCCAATGACGGAGATGAATGGCAGATTGTGGCGTTTGCCCATTTCGAAATCGTTCGGATCGTGAGCTGGCGTGACCTTGACCAGGCCAGTTCCGAACTCTTTCTCGACAAATTCGTCCTGGATCAACGGAATCTCGCGGCCGACCAGCGGCAGGATGACTGTTTTGCCGATTAAGTGCCGGTAGCGCTCATCACTCGGATTCATCGCAACGGCCGTGTCGCCGAGCATTGTCTCGGGGCGTGTTGTTGCCACCACAACTCTTTCATCGCTGCCTTTGATTGGATAAGCGATGTGATAGAGGTGGCCTTTGACCTCTTTCATTTCCACTTCAAGGTCAGAAATGGCGCTGCCCATCACGGGTGACCAGTTCACCATGTATTCGCCGCGATAGATCAGTCCATCTTCGTACAGGCGATTAAATACTTCGATTACAGCACGAGAAAGATTTTCATCTAGAGTAAACCGCTCTCGCGACCAGTCGACGCTGATTCCTTCCAGGCGCATCTGGCGCTGGATAGTGCCGCCCGAATGCGCTTTCCATTCCCATACTTTTTTGACGAACTCTTCACGACCAAGCGCCTGACGAGACGAACCTGCCTTGGTCAATTGCTTTTCGACGACAACCTGCGTGGCGATGCCAGCGTGGTCAGTTCCCGGCAGCCATAGTGTTTTGTCGCCCTGCATCCTTCGCCACCGGACTAGCACGTCACCAAGCGTATGATTGAGCGCGTGCCCCATATGCAGATAGCCCGTTACGTTCGGCGGCGGAATCACCATCGAAAACGATTGAGCATCGCTGTCCATTTTCGGCGTGAAATAGCCGCTGTCTTCCCAGATGGGATACCATTTCTTTTCTATTTCTTTAGGCTCGTAAGCCTTTGGTATTTCGGTCATGTCCATCCTCAACAACAAGTAAGAAAACAAGTATGGTAACGGGTGGTATGACAGAATGCAATTGCTGGAACATACTCGAAGTTTCGCGTATTCAAACAAAGAAAAGAGAGCAGAGGACGCAGATTTAACTGATCAGGCGGATTCTCGCGGATTCAGATCCGTTTTAATCCGTCGCATCAGTAAAATCCGGGTCCCTGGCTCTTGGTCTCTTTTAAATCAACTGGTTTGACGTTTTCAGTGAAATTGCTTCATCCAAGATTCTATCAGCGGCCCCGGTTTTTGTGAGTATTGGCAAGGACTCAGGTTCAGCATCATGTTTGATGAAAGTAATTATGTTCGTGTCGGTGTCAAATCCCGCGCCCTCGGCGGTAACATCGTTGGCTACAATCAGATCGGCATGCTTCTCTTTCAGCTTCTTGCGGGCATTCGCAATCGTATCGTTTGTCTCGGCCGCAAAACCTATAAGAATGCGATTGCCTTTCCGAAGGCCGAGCTCTGACAAAATGTCTTCAGTTTTTTCAAGCTCGATTGTAAGGCGACCGTCATTCTTCTTTATCTTTTCGGTGGCCTGGTTCATCGGACGATAATCGGCCACTGCGGCGGCTTTTATAATGATCGTTGCTTTCTCAAAACGATCGAGCACTGCATTGAACATTTCCGCGGTCGACCTGACAGGGATAACCTCGACGTCAGCCGGAGGAGCGATTTTCACAGGACCGGATATGAGAGTTACTCGCGCGCCACGTTTCGCCGCAGCCGCAGCGATTGCATAACCCATTTTTCCGGAAGACCGATTGCTGATGAAACGGACCGGATCAATGTCTTCAATGGTGGGTCCCGCAGTTACCAGAACGTGCTCGCCCGCTAAATCGCGTTTGGGTTCTTCGCGTCTGGCTATAACGATATTCAATGCGGATTCGACAATACGATCCACTTCTGCTAATCGTCCGGAGCCTTCCATTCCGCAAGCGAGATAACCTGCCTCGGGATCAACAAAGCTGACTCCACGATTTCGTAGCGTCGCGACGTTCGCCTGCGTGGCCGGATGATTCCACATCTCGACATTCATCGCAGGTGCGACCAGCATAGGCGCCGGAGTTGAAATGTAAAGGGTGGTCAGGAAATCGTCGGCTATGCCATTCGCGAATTTGGCCAGGATGTTTGCCGTTGCCGGCGCCACCAGCAACAGATCAATCTCCTGTGCGATTGTGATGTGCTGGATATCGGATTGCTCTCGCGCCGCGAACATGTCGGTGATGACGGCTTCGCCCGACAAAGCCTGAAACGTAAGAGGCTGAACGAACTCGCAGGCGTGACGAGTCATCGCGACACGCACACTGGCGCCGCGTTGCTGCAACCCGCGCAGGATCTCAGCAGCCTTGTACGCGCCGATACAACCTGTTACACCGAGAGCAATTCGCATTTTACGCCGAGCCATCTTTGGCCCTACGCTAATTATATACGACTGGGAAAGTCGCTCTTATTCGTTGCCGTCGACTTCGACTTTTTTGAGCGGCAGCTTTGTATACTCGACCAAACCATTTTGCACTTCTTCCAGCGCAACTCTGGTTGACTTGTGATGGCGCGTTTGAACCCTTGGCAGGGCGCCCTTTTGTAACTGCTTGCTTCGCAATGCGGCCAGTACAACTAGTCTGTACTTGCTATCGATCTGAGTCGTCTTATCCTGGTCTTCAGGCATGGAACGTCTCGCCTCCTAAATCCTCGTGAAATGTTTTTATTATGCGCAGGGCGGCGGTCTCCTGACACTCGCGTCGATACCGGGCAGCGGTAATGACCGAAATCAGCGCCTGGGTTGCCACCTCGCGGTCTTCATTGATTATCAAATAATCGAATTCGGTATAACGCTCGACCTCTTTACGCGCATTTGAAAGCCGCGTTTCAACGTCGTACCGATTGTCTGTGTTTCTGTCGCGCAGCCTTTGCTCCAGTACGGCAAACGAAGGCGGCAGAATAAAAATCGTTATAGCGTGCGGCATCAGGTTTCTGATCTGTGCAGCTCCCTGGACGTCGATATCAAGAATCACGTCGCGTCCGTTGTCCAGTTGTTCCTCGATAACATGACGAGCGGTGCCGTACCAATGTCCATGAACTTCGGCGCATTCGATGAAATGTCCCGACTCGCGCATTTTCAGAAACTGCTCTACCGTAACGAAGAAATAATCGCAACCGTCCCGTTCCTGTCCCCGCAGCGCTCTGGTCGTATACGAGACTGAATAGGTGAGGTTCGGCAGCCGCTGCAGGGCATTGTGCACCAGAGTCGATTTGCCCGCTCCGGATGGCGCCGTGACCACTACTAAATATCCGCGATCATTCGACATTCTGTACCTGCTCGCGCAGTTTCTCGACCTCCGTCTTAATCACTATCGCCGCGTCGCCGATCTGAATGTTGTTCGACTTCGACAAAATCGTGTTCGCTTCGCGATTCATTTCCTGCAGGATAAAGTCCAGCTTTTTGCCGACTTCGCCACCCTGGTTTATCAATTCACCAAATTGCGAGACGTGGCTGCGAAGTCTGGCCAATTCTTCCGTAATATCGCTGCGCTCGGCCAAATAAGCAACCTCCTGGGCCAGGCGAGTTTCGTCGACGGTTCCGCGCTCGCTCATCAAATCGCGAATTCGTTTTTCCAGGCGCTCGCGATACGCCTCAGGCAGTTGCGAAGCTGCCTGCTCTATTGTCGGTATCTGTGATTCTATCATTGCCAGTCTCGACGAGAGCTCCGCGCCAAGTTCTTTCCCTTCGACTCGTCTCATCTCCTGCAGGGTCTTTAATGCTTGCGACATTGCGGACTGAACACCCGCGGTCAAGGATTCGTCAGTTTGGGTGCTTCCGTTCTGATTTTGAAAGACGCCTGGCAAACGAACGAGGCTATTAATATCCAGTTCGCCGCTTAACCCGAACTCTTCGCGAATAATGTTTACCGATTCAAGATAGCCACGAATTAATGGCCGGTTCAGCTCCATCGAAACCGGGCGCGTTTGTGTCACGGAAACGGTTATGTCGACGCGTCCGCGCTTCAAAGCCTCCTGAACCTGCTTTTTCAGTCTGGTTTCGAGCGGAGATAATTCCTGTGGCAGGCGCAGATGAATATCCAGATAACGATTGTTTACCGTGCGAATATCCAGCGCGACTTTAAAATCCGCTCCCTCAAAACTGCCCTGGCCGAAGCCAGTCATGCTTCTAATCATTATCTGTATCCGTGCCTTTCCGCGCTAAACCTGCACTTCCTGTGCTATTAGATCGTCGTCAGCAAACTGAAGATCATATAGTCGACGATAGACTCCGCGCTTGCCGATCAATTCTTCATGTTTTCCGACTTCGACTATATTGCCGTCTTCCATCACAACGATTTTATCCGCTCGTCTTATTGTGGACAGGCGATGCGCGATAACGATCGTCGTTTTTCCGCGAAGAAGGTTTGATAAAGCCCTTTGAACCTGTGCTTCGGATTCTGTATCGAGCGAACTGGTAGCTTCATCCAGAATCAGTACAGGCGCATTCTTCATTATTGCGCGTGCAATCGCAAGTCGCTGGCGCTGTCCGCCGGAGAACTGAACGCCGCGCTCGCCAATTTGGGTGTCGTATCCTTCGGGTCGTTCGATTACAAAATCGTGTACGAGAGCAGCGCGAGCCGCCGCTTCAAGTTGCTCCTGCGAAACATCCGGTTGTCCATAAGCCAGATTGTTTCGCACCGTGTCGTTAAACAGAATGACTTCCTGGGTGACCAGTCCGATCTGTTTGCGCAGATTACTCAGCTTTATGTCTCTAATATCGATTCCGTCAATCAGGATTTGACCTTCCTGCAGATCGAAATAACGCATCAGAAGATTCGTCAGGGTTGTTTTGCCAGAACCGCTGACGCCGACTATGGCTACGACTTCGCCAGCCTTCACGCTCAGGTTAATTCCGCGCAGAACCGGACCGGAATTGTCCTGGTATTTGAAAGAGATGTTGCGGAATTCGATTTCATTCTTTAGCGGTCCGATCTCCGCGGCATTCGGGCGATCAACGATCTCTGTGTGCTCGTCAAGCGCCGAGAATATCCGTGAACTGGCCGCAAATGCCTGCTGGAATGAGTTGTAGCTGCGGCTGAGCTTGCGGATCGGATCGTATAGCGAAAACAGAGTCAGACAATAAACAAAGAAGCTGTCAGGTGTCATCGCTCCGGAGAAAATCTTCGGTCGCACATAAAGAAACAAAAGGGCAATACCGGCGTATCCGATCAACTCGATAATTGACGGAGCCAGAGAATCCGTCTGAATGGCTTTAATGCTGGCGCGCATCAGGCGCTTCGAGGCGGCCAAAAATTTACTGGATTCAAAGGGCTCCATGCCGAACGCCTTTACCACGCGGTTACCTGAGATAGTCTCCTGTGCAATATCCAAAATGTCTTCATTGCTATATTGCTGTTTATTTCCCATGTTTCGAAGCCGCCGACCCGACAATGTCGTAACGTAGGAAATAACCGGCGCGACCAGAAAAATCAGCAATGTCAGCTTCCAGTCGATGAACAGAACCAGCACCAGATATCCGATTAACTTAAAGAATTCGCGCAAAAGATCGGCAAGCCATCGCGATACGGCCAGCTCCAGTTTTTGAACGTCACTGACAAGACGCGCAGTCAATGCGTTAGTCGAGTACTGATTAAAAAATATTGCCGATTGTTTTAAGATGTGCTCGTACAGGTCCTGCCTGATCCTTACTATCGCACTCAGCCCGACAACGCCCATGAAATAGTCAGCAAAGTAATCTGAAATTCCTTTTAGCAGCGCCAGCAGCGGAAACAAAGCAACCAGCAGATACCAGCCCGTGTTACCCGCGGGAAGCAGATCGTTTATCCGTTCCAGACTCAGACCTTGAGCTTTTAACAAATCATTTGGGTTGGTGGCTGTGCTGGATGTCGTGTTTGGCACAGTGGCGGTTGTGGTTGGCGGTTTTAAACGTTGAAGCGTTGGGGCGAGCAGCGCTCTGACGCTGGTTTCAAACACCCCCACCAGAACGGTCAAAAAAACGGCCAGGAGAAACCTTCCGGCGTAAGGCCTGACATATTTAAGTAAACGGAAAAGGTCTCTCATTTCGACGGCGCGAACTACATGAGGTTAAACGGAAATTATAGATTTTATTGGGCTCTTCGTCAAACCAATTATGGCCGTTTGGCACAATTTATGCTTGAGAATTTGTGCTTGAGGTGGTGCGCTAAGAAACTAGCGATGAAGGATGAATTTCCAGACCACGAAGAACACCGCGCCGAGGATAAGTACAATACCGATAATACCCATCAACAGCCCAACCATTCCGAACGGCAGCAGCCAAAGCCGTTTGGTAGCGGCAGAGGCAGCAGGACTTGCTGCGACATTTGGAACCGGAGTTGAATTGAACGGTACGGTTTTATTGTTGTCTGACACGGGAACAGTGGTGGTAGGCGGGTTTAAAGGTTCTGTGGTTGCGCTTGCCAGTTGTTCCGTGCGCGCGGAATCTAAAGGTTGCGTTGCAGCGGCTAGTCTGCTGGAATCAAGTACCTGAGTTACCTTTCCCCCTAATGGCTTTGTGGTCGCAGGTTCGGCGCGTGCTCTTTCGTCCGGCTCGCTTTCATTCAGGGTAATCTCGTCCGCGCCGGCGAACATCTCCTGAGTGTCATTATCGACGCCAGGATAAGCGCGCGATTTCTCCTCAATTACCCGGGTTATGTCGTTGAGCTCCGGATCACGTGGGACAGTATCAAAATCGAAATTACCGTCGTCCGGCGGTTCCTGCAAACCTTCACCGCTGATCTGGATCAGTACTACAGTTATGTTGTCTTCGCCGCCTCGCTCATTTGCCTTGGCAATTAAGGCTGCGCAGGCGTCTTTCAGGCTTTCAGCGCTGGTCACTATCTCCAGCATTTCCGGTGATCTTACCTTGCCTGATAATCCGTCGCTGCAGAGAAGAAGAACATCGCGTGGCTGTCCTTTCAGCCGACGAACGTCGACGTTGATTGACGGTGTTGCGCCAAGAGCCTGCAGGATAACGTTCCGATACGCATGAGTTTCGGCTTCTTCTTCCGTGATGTGCCCGGCTTCGACCAGACTTCCGACAAGCGACTGGTCGCGCGTCATCTGTTGAATCTGGCCGCCTCTTATCAGGTAAGCTCGGCTGTCGCCTATCTGGGCCACATACAACTCGTCGTTAATCAGTCCAGCGCCCGTAAACGTCGCGCCCATTCCCGCGTATTGCGGGTTCTGAATGCTTTCGCTATGAATCAGTGAATTCGCCTGCTCTACGGACAGTCTTAGCCGTTCGCTGAACGAGAGTTTTTTGAATGGCTCGTCTTTCTGATATTCCAGCATTCTGTCGCGAACAGTATGGACAGCGAGGTTCGATGCGACTTCACCCGCAAGCGCTCCGCCCATTCCATCTGAAACGGCCACGACCGTTCCGTAGTAATTTTGGGAGAAAGCCAGGAGGTCAGGTGTCGGTGGCGCTTCTTCGTCTGCAGTCCATGTTTCGGCAGTGCTCAGGTTTAGAACAAGAAAGTTATCTTCGTTCCCCTGGCGAACTCTACCGACATCGGTACTGGCATAAACGGCAATATTGATTGGACCGGTCTTTGACATATATGAGTGCAAACAATTATTAAACTAAGCGCTTGATTATAAGCATATACGTGAAATAGAGGCAATGAAAAAGCTGGCGATTCGCCACTGATAGCGACGATAGCGATTCGGCCTGCCCGACTTTTTTATTGGAGACTCCTCGCTAATCTCCGCTTGCCATTGCGCCTTGATGCTGCTCGCGCCTGATCATCATTCTGGAAAATACCTTGTAGCAGACAAACGCTGCCAGCACAACAAGCACAATGATTAATGCCACCCTGAGCGGATATTCCCTCAAATAAGTCAGGACTTGTTGTCCGTACAGAACGGCGAGAATCCCCTCGACTGTATATCGGGTAAAACGGCCGAACAGAATAGCCACGACGAACCGACGCCTGGGATACTGCAAGGCTCCCGCAGTCGTTACAAAAATCTTGAACGGTGTCGGCGGTGGACACAAACTTGGTATTATCAGCGACAGCGCGCCGTATTTAGCAAAAAGTGCTTCTACGCGATCTGTATTCTTTTTCGAGAATCGATTACGAAGCAGAGCCTGACCGCCTCTCCTGGCGATGTGAAACAGAGCCAGACATCCGATAACCGAACCCGCAGCGGCGACGAGAGGGTAGTAATAGACGGCGTCGTTATGGGCAATGCACGCGCCGACCACCAGGAAATCGTTGACTTCGGGAATCGATAACAGTGAGGAATCGAATATGGCGATTATGAATATTCCTGGCGCGCCCCAGGTCTGAAGCTTGTCAAATCCGATTGAGAGCGCGTGGATGGTCTGCGACCAAACGTTCGAAAGCCAGGGCCATTCCATCAGAAAGAGTGGCGCCGTTTTTAGCTTGATGACCGCACGAATGAGAAAAGCGCTGCCCATCAAAAACTCGTAAGAAACCTAACTGATTTGAAGGGGACTTTTTGATCCGACTGGACTATTGTCAGGGTTACCAGGTCGAATCAATTATTATAAGCTAAATCGCTTTACACGCGTTGTCGATTCTAATCGTGAAACTATCCGGATTTATTTACTCATTCAATTGTTCGAATAATTTTCCAGTGAGCCTGAATGTATAAGTCAAGCTTCCGGTATCGTCCACAGGTCGCCCGTTTTGTATTTTCGGAACGAACTTGGCCTGCATTGCTGCCTTAATAGCTTCCTCGTCCAATCCGTAACCGAGAGGACTCATTATTCTGGGATTCCCTATCGTACCATTGGCGAATAACGTAACGTAAACCACTACAGTTCCTTCAATCTTATTCTGAAGTGCTTCCTGAGAGTAACGTGGTTCTGGTTTAAAGGTAATCCTCGCTTTAGCGTTTGTGGCGTTCGCACCAAATTTCAACCCATTTGGATTGTCACTTACGCTGCCGCCTGGACCAGTTTTGCCAGGTCCCTGCCCATTTCCGCCAGGTTTGCCGTTATTTCCGGATCCCGGACCGGTTTTATCGCCGGCGCCTTGTCCTTTGCCTGCGCCTAAACCACCGCCCTCTCCTGGTCCCTGCGATGGTGGACCTGGAGGAGCACTCGGAAGACCAATCGAAACCCCGGGTAAAACGGCAGGATTTGAGTTGGATGGATCCTGGATCGTGGGCGCTACCGCCAGCGATGGATTCTCTATATTTGGCAACGCTGGATTCGGAGTAACAATCGGTGGATTCGGCGAGCTGCGCGGCAGCTGTCCCGGAGACGCTGGAGTCAATGCATGGTTTCCACCACCGGCCGAGCCGCCGGCTATGCCTTCGCCCCGAGCAGTCGCTGGCAATGGTTTGTCATTCGGGAAATCTAAATAGACTACTTTTTCGGGCTTCTCGCCAGAGGCGCTTTGGATAGCACGATGAATATCCAGCACGATCAGCACTGCCATCAATGCGGAGTAAGTTATAAGTACCAGGATTAATGCAGCCAGCAGGATCTGTTTTGATTCTTTCTTTCGTTCGTCGCGAAAGATCTCTCGAACAAAGCCCGCAGGATTATTACGAAGTTCGTTGATCGAGTAGCTCAGTTCGTGCTGCAGCCGCAGCCATATAGGCTCTGTTTGAAGAACTGGCTCGAACATAAATGACAAGAAATAAGACTAGCAATCGGGGCGATATACGGCAAGAGCAGGCGCGATTGGTAAGTCGAAATCGCGCCCGCTCGCCAGACTGAAATTAGAGTAAGGTGAAGCTTACTTTTATGTTCTGTTTTATGCTTACCGGCTTACCGTTTCGTTCTGCCGGGCGGAACGAAATCTTCATGACCGCCTCAATCGCTTTTTCGTCCAGACCGTAGCCCAAACCTCGCACTACACGCGCTCCGGCAATCTTTCCATCGGCCCTGAAAGTGGCCTCAACCAGGACAGTGCCGGTGATCTTGTTCTTTCGAGCTTCTTCGGTGTAATCGGGTCTGGGATTGCTCAGGAGCTGTAACTTGCTGGTGATCGGTCCGGAATCCCCGTCACCGCCGCCTTCGCTGTACTCGCCGCCGCCTGTGCCTTTGCCGTGTCCAGGACCATAACCGGTCCCATCGCCCGGCCCAATGCCGCCGCCTTTACCAGAGCCGATGCCGCCGCCAGAGCCCGGTCCATCGGAAGGCGGACCGACCACGCCAGTCGGAAGCCCTATTGGCATATTAGGGTTCTGCGGAGGAATCAATTGCGGATTCACCTGAATCGTCGGAGCGACCGGTAACGACGGATGCTCAATCGGGGAAGGGTGAGTTGTTGGCGCAACGATAGGATCTGTCAACGAAGCTTTCGGTAATCGTCCCTTTGATGCCGGAGTCGGCTCGTTCTTACCGCCGCCACCACCGCCGCCTGCTCGTTTGTCCTTTTTCGGCAAATCGATCTTCGGCACATCGGTGTCGACCATCGTCAATTGAGTCAGGTCGTCTTTCTTGGTGTCAGCCTTGGCATCCAGACCATGGTGATTGAGCCACCACAAGGCGAATGAGAAACCGACAAAGCCGCCAATGATAATGAAGCCGATAGACAAGCCGAACATTAACGACTTTGTGCGTTTGCGTCCAATGGCGTCGTTTGCCATAGAGCTTCTTACATAACCTCCCGGGTTAGCAGAAAACTCTCGGGTCTGGATTTTCAGCTCTCGCCAAAGTCTGACCGGTAAAGATGGAGGTTGCTCCACCAGAAAGCGTAATTCCCTTGCGTCGTTCATATTTTTATTTTTTCCTCCAGCGTACAGATGCGGGAGTCTCTCTTTTCGTTAACTCTCAAAAAAACAATTTCTAAGGTCTAGCGCCTTTTCTTTGAGGTTTTAGCTGATTTTTTGACAGGTTGCTCTACCGGAACCGTTTCAGAGGCCGGAAGCGGCGCCGGTTCAGCTACTGCAACTGTCTGAGCCGTTTTAGGTTCGATACCAACATCGAATGCAATCATTAGCAAAAACACGGAGAGAACGGCAGTCATCAACAGGTACAATTCCTTTTGATGATCGTAGGTAATCATTAAAATCACTGCCGCGACGAACGCGATACAGCCAAGGATTCCCCATAAACTGATTCTGCCGCCTGTGGTCTGTTCAGGCATTAATACTGTCCTCCAGATTTCTTATCGGATTTCGCTGGCCGGGGTTGCCGACATATCTATCCAAAATCAAAACGCGTTTTGCCATGATAGCACGATGCATAAATTTCTCAACGCCTTAGCCCGGCTTCTTTACGCTTACGATGCTCTGCCGGTTTACCAAAGAAGACACTAGCCTGGGAATCCCACCCTGCTCGCTTTGATGGGCAATCAAGCCCGACCGTTGCATAGATTTGCAGGGATAAATTCTCATAAAATCGACTTTTCGGGCGTCTCCGTATTGCTTGAACGATAAACCTTGCAAAATTTGCGGAAAATATTTCGGCAGAGCAAGTTAGCCCGATTTCGTGCAACCCTCTCTAATACCAATAGAGTCTATACTTAGCGGCAGGATTTGGCTGATTTACGATTTTTTTGAAACATTATCTGTTTTTCACAGTCGATGGCTGACTGCATCTAGCGTTTTCGCCTACAATTGGGCCGATGGAAACAATTCGAATAAATCTTCTCTTATTTGGCGCCGCGCGCGAGCTGGCGGGTTTTGAAGAATCCGAGGTTGAAGTCCCGGCCCCGGCCACGATTCAATCAGCGTACGATGCGGTTAAAAGGCAGGTTAAGTCGCTTGAGCGTTTTCAGGACAGGCTTTTGATTGCTTTAAACGAGGAATACCAACCCAGAGATACTCCGGTTAAGGCCGGAGACACCCTTGCCATATTTCCTCCTGTCAGCGGCGGCTCGGACGATGATTTGGACATTATCGAAATTGTACGAGAACCAATCAATTACGACTCGCTGAAGCAACGTTTAGTGCGCGGCCGCGCGGGTGCTGCTGTTTCCCTGGATGGCGTTGTCCGAGACAACACAAAAGGTCGCGCGACCCGGTATTTAGAATATCACGCCTATGAGCCAATGGCGTTAAAGACAATGCGTCAGATTGCGGGCGAGGTTCACGAAAAATGGCCGATTGACCGCGTCGGGTTGGTTCATCGTTTAGGTCATTTGGAGATTGGTGAGACCAGCGTGCTGGTGATGATCACATCGCCTCACCGCAAGGCCGCATTTGAAGCTTGTCAATATGGAATCGACACATTGAAACGGATCGTTCCTATCTGGAAAAAGGAATTCTTTGTAGATGGCGAAGTCTGGGTAGACGGTCAGATGCCGGATGAGTATAGATGAAGATTCCAGCTCTCTATCCAATTACAAGCAGATCCCATACGGGATTATCGCACGCCGAGATCATTGCCGAATTGATCAAAGGCGGAGCGACGCTGATACAGCTTCGGGAAAAAACCGCCAGTCCACGCGAGTTTTACAAAGAAGCTGAAGAGGCAGTCGAATTAGCCCACCGGCACAATGCAAAGGTAATTATTAATGATCGTGTTGATATAGCGCTGGCGGTTGGCGCTGACGGCGTTCACCTCGGGCAAGATGATCTGCCGCCTGAGCATGCTCGAAGGCTGATGGGCGATGCTGCGGTACTTGGGTATTCGACTCATTCGGTGGAGCAGGCAATTGCCGCGGCAAAGCTATCGCTCGATTACATCGCCATAGGTCCGATATTTCAAACAAACTCGAAAGAGAATCCAGACCCAATTGTGGGGCTGGAAATGATCCGGACGATTAAATCCCAAATAGACAAACCGCTCGTGGCAATCGGTGGCATAACGCTGGAGACTGCCTCGTCCGTTTGGTCTGCAGGCGCAGATTCGGTTGCGGTTATTTCCGATTTATATGCTCACGGCAGTATCGCCTCGCGGGTGAAAGAATTCTGCGTTTTCTCAAACGGAGCATAATAAATACTTAGAGAGCCGATGCATATGTCCAGGAAAATCGAAGCAACGGTTGATGATCTCTATAATGTTCCTGAAAACGCTAAGGCAGAAATTGTTAACGGAAAACTCTTGCTGATCGGACCGACCGGATGGCATCCCAGCTACGCCGCGAGTGAGATATTTGTGAGCTTGAGAGAGTACACCCGTCGCAGTAAAAGCGGTCGGGCCGTTGCTGATAACGCGGCTTTTGTAGTTGATCTGCCTAATCGCAAATCGTTCAGCCCTTATGTTGCGTTCTACCGCGGGCCTGATTCAGGGATGAAGTTCTTTCAAGGCGCACCACTTTTCGCAGTCGAGGTCAGAAGTGAAGGCGATTATGGTCCCAAGGCTGAGAAATTGATTGCCCAGAAACGTAAGGACTATTTTGCCGCCGGAACAGAGGTTGTATGGGATGTTGACCTGCTCAGCGACGATGTTGTGAGAGTTTACAGATTCAGTGATCCAGAACGGCCCGCGATCTATCGTCGTGGCGAATTCGCTGAAGCCGAGGCTGTCCTTCCCGGATGGCAGTTCCCGGTCGACAGCTTATTTGATTAGACAGTAAATCCCCTGGCCAACATATCTCATTTAACACAGTTACAGGATTAACCCCTACTCGCCGATAAGCAATCTGGCGGCTTGCTTCGTAAATAGCGCGGTTTATTTAGCAAACAATTGTTCGCAAGCGACAGGGAGACCCACTAGGAATGCCTTACTTTGATTTACCTCCGATGATCTCAAAGATGCTGAGCGTCGCCGAGGATATCAGTGACCTGAATTTTACCGTCGGACGACCGCCACAGGTCGAGGTGAATGGAAAACTCCTTGCCGTTCCTATCAGAGGCATGGAGTCGCTAAAACCTTACCACACTGAGATAATCGCGTTGTCACTGATCGGTGATAACGAAGAGGCAGTAAGGCGTTTGCTGCAAAGCGGATCGGTAGATATTAGCTACAGTCTGCCCAATCGCGTTCATTTTCGCGTGAACATTTTTCAGCAGCGCGGATACTACAGCATTGTAATGCGCGTGATTCCCAGCAAGGTGCCAACGCTCATTACTCTGGGTTTGCCGCCTCATTTGGGTGATATTGCCAAACTTCGCAACGGGATTGTGCTTTTGACCGGACCAACGGGATCAGGAAAGTCTTCGACGCTTGCCGCGCTCATAGATCAGATCAACGAAGAGATGCAGTATCACATAATCACAATCGAAGATCCCATCGAGTTTATCCATCAGCACAAACGCTCAACTATTAACCAGCGCGAGCTGGGGAACGACACTCCGAGTTTTGCTCTTGCGTTGCGCGCCGCAATGAGACAGGCGCCGAAGGTAATTCTGCTCGGTGAAATGCGGGATTTGGAAACGATTGAGATTGCATTGGAAGCCAGCGAGACAGGACATCTGGTCTTTTCGACACTGCACACTACGGACGCCGCGAAAACGATAGACCGAATTGTCGGCGTGTTCCCGAAAAGTGAAGAGCGTGTTATACGCACACGGCTGGCACAAACATTCAGATATATCATCGCTCAGCGATTGATTCCGCGCGCGGATGGTCACGGCCGGGTTGCAGCGGTCGAGATATTGAAATCGACTCCTCGCACCCGTGAATACATCGAGCGCGGCGAATCTGAAGGAAAATCCCTGTTGGATGCCATGAATGACGGCCAATTGGAGGGGATGCAAACGTTCGATGGAGTGATTGAGCAATATATTCGCAACGGAATCGTGGCGCACGAAGACGGAATGATGTTCGCGACCAATCCGCATAACTTGTTGCTTAAATTGTCAGGACTGGGCTCCTCCGACGACATCAAGGATTTTGCGCACGAGACTATTTTTAAGAACTGATTCTAGATTATATGCACAGTACCGGAAGAAACGATGATCCAATGCAGATTCTCGGGAATCTGCTGTCGAAAGTCAGCAATGCTCCTACGCCTAATCTGTCTACGGAATGGCGGGCAAGGCGAGTCCTGGTCTGTCATCCCGATCCGACCGCGCGCGCGCGGATGGTAGAACATTTCAGTACGGCAAAAGAATTCGAAGTGAATACAGCGGACAAGCTGGAGCCCGCCCTGGGATTGCTGCGCGAAGGGCGAGTCAATATTGTTGTAATCGATTTCTATTTTGATTCCGAACAGCGTGGATGCGAAGTTCTGAGGCGTTATATTGATCAACTAAAACCAAAGGCCAGACGACAGTTGTATGCAGTTTTGCTCGCCTCCAACTATCGAACGCTGGATCCAAACGCGGCCTTTATCGAAGGCGTAAACGCGGTGATTAATTCAGATGAGCTGGGATCGTTGAGGCCGGCTCTCGAGCGCAGCTTGAGAGAATACAATCTGCTGTACAGAACATTCGATACTGTTTCGGGTAATCAACCCCTCTAGCTTCGGCAACTAGATGATCTACGATGCTGAACCCTGCAGCAATTCGTCGACAGTTTCGGTGAGACGCTCGAGATCATTTGGTTTCCGCAGGATTTTGCTCGCGCCGGCCAGTTTGGCTCCCTGAACAACCATTCCATCGTACCCTGTCAAAACCAGTATCGGAACCTTTGCCAGCGCGCCGCCGCCGCGACGAAGCGATCGAATGAATTCAACACCGGTCTTGTCTGGCATAACCAGGTCTGTGATCACCAGTTGTGGAGTGCTGCTGTTTGCTTTATCGAGCGCCGCCGCGCCATCCGCGCAAGTTGTTACCGCATAACCGGCAGACTCCAGCATTTCACATAGCGCTTCACGCATGTTACGGTCGTCTTCTACTAAGAGGATATCGGCCTTGTTCATAACGCGTCCATTTCGAAGGTGGAAACCGAAATTAAGCTGGCAGCAAGCTCTTAACCTTATCGGCCAATTCCAGAATACCTTCAGGTTTTCGAATGATTAAATTGGCTCCAGCGGCCGTTGCTCTTTCCAACTCCTCGGGACCGAATGCACTCATTGCCACGACCGGAGTAGTCGCGGTTTTGCGATCCTGTCGAAGTCGTTTTATCAATTCGATGCCACTGAGGTTTGGCATCTGTAAGTCAGTCAATATCAGGTCGGGATTACTGCGGCCAATCAGATTCAGCGCAACCACGCCGTCTGATGCCGTGTCAACCTGATAGCCATGTTGCTCCAGCAACCATTTTACCATCGCCCGAGTGTCGGAATTATCCTCGGCAACGATCACGTGGAAACGGGCCACTAATTGAACTCCAAAATGCAGGCATTAGACAATCCGCAAGCTTAGCCTAATTTCCTGCCTGCTATCAACTGTCACGGGCGCTATCCCGCTGCCTGGCATCGTTCGAAAGCTTCCCAACTATGAAGCCCGAAACGACAAGAAGTGTTTCTCGCTGGACCTTTGGAATACACAGCGTTCGCTCTAATTGCAGCAAAAACGTGCATGTTCCCCGTCTTGCAACACAACTTACACACGGTGCAACGGGTGTGCCATCAACAATCGCCGTTTGCGGTGATTGAATCAGTCAAACTGGTCAAATATATGCCAAGAAGGATCATCACGCCTCCGACAACTGTGTATCGCGTCGGTATTTGAGAAAAGAAAATGAATGCGAGTATCGTCGCTCCAATAGGTTCTCCTAAAAAACTGACTGAAACGACGGCGGCGCTCACTTCTTTCAGCGCCCAGTTGAAAACCGTATGGCCAAATATCGTGGGCACGACGGCGAGCGCAATGAAATATCCGTAGTCACTTATCGAATATCCGATCAAACGATTCCCGCTGGCCGCGGCGGCCGCAAACAGCAGAACTGCCGAAATTAAGTACAGAGGCGCGACGTAAGCCAGCAGGGAAATCTTTGCACGCAATTTTCGTCCTATCAGAACGTATCCGGTGATCGATATTGCGCCGATCAGCGCCAGCAAGTCCCCAAGTCTGGCTGAATGGCTCGCTCTTTGAGCGACAACGAGCTGATCTTCGCCGAAAATTGTTATGAATACGATTCCCACCATCGCCAGCAAAACGCCGGCAATGCCCCTGCGTGATACTCTTTCACCGAGCAAAAACCACGCGGCGATTACGGTAAAGATCGGCTGGCTGTCGACGATTACCACGGAACGAGCAATGGAGATGTACTTAATCGAAAAGGTCCATGCGCCGAAATGAACCGCCAGACACAATCCCGATAATGTCAACAGAGCCCAATCCTTACCGGACAGAACCGTCAACTCCTTACGATGGTAAGCAATGGTTGGGATAATCAGTATTACGACGGAAAACAACAGTCGATACCCGGCAATGACTAAAGGTGGAACCGAGTCAAGTTCCAGATGCTTTATAAAGATTGAGGCGAAGGATATGCCGACAATCGCCAGAGCTAAGGCCGGATAAACTCGTTTGTTCATCTTCTCCTGGGAGCGCAGGCATTGTGCCTGCCTGGCCTTTCCTCACGAAAAGAGTTCGAAGAAACGGATTGTAACAGAAAGAGACCCAGCCAAAATGCCAGCGCCATTGTATCCGCAATAATTGTCGGACATCTGTCGATTAAGACTGCACAATTGGAATTGCAAAGTACCCGGTGGAAACGGATAACTCTTTTAAAACCAATGCGTTTTTATTCGGCACCCGACTTGCTAATCGAGTGGGGTCTATCGGTGTCTAAATGAGTTTTAAGCGAGCGTTCATCATATATAACCCCACTTCAGGTCGCCCCAGGGATCGCGCACAGCAGGTGCTCTGTTTTCAGCACTATCTTGAGAAGCACGGCGTTGATTCTGTTGCCGAGGCGACTACGAGACCAAACGAGGCGTCGAGGCTGGCGCGCGTTATATCTTCAAACAAACAGTTCGATTTGATAGTTATTAACGGTGGGGACGGAACGATCAACGAAGTATTACAGGGAATGGCGGGCAGTTCCGTACCGATGGCCATCTGGCCAGGTGGAACGGCGAATGTTCTTGCTCAGGATCTTGGTATTCCAATAAAAGGTGAGGAAGTCGCAAATCTGATTGCTCGCGGTAAAACGAAACAAGTGACTGTCGGACGTGCGGGTGACCGCTACTTTTTCCTTATGGCTGGAATCGGACTGGATGCTTCGATCGTCAATCGCGTCAATAGGGCGGTCAAGCGCAGGCTGGGTATCGCAGCCTACTGGTTTGCAGGGATCGGGCAGTTAATTAAATGGCGACCGGAACTGTTTACTCTGGAAGTCGCAGGAGCCAAATATCCTGCAACATTCGCTACGATAGGGAATACATCCGGATATGGTGGTGGACTAAAGATGACCCCGCTGGCGCGAATGGATGAACATTGTCTTGACGTCTGCATTTTCTCGACGAAAAGCCGCTGGCGCTATATTCGATATCTGCTCAGTTGTTACAGCGGTAAGCAAACCCCTGATATGTCCGGAGTCGTATATTTAAAAGCGAAGGAAGTTCATGCGATTTGCGCCACATCGGCTCTTGTTCAGGTCGACGGTGAGTTGGTTGGGAGTCTGCCTATGCGGTTTGAGGCGGTTCCTGACGCAGTAACATTAGTGGTCCCATAAGATTATTGAGAGTTCTGTTCCTCTGCTTAATTGAATAGACGCGGCGTTCCGCACCAGCGCCTGAAAAAGGCAATAGGAGAGGAGTTCGCGGTGAAAACCTTTTTATTGTTCTGGACAATGTTTTTGGTGGGAAGCTTTAACCTGTCAATTGAAGCGAGCGATTACAGGCAGGCGGATTATTCGTGCAGCCAGGATAAAACGCAGGCAACCGTTGCCGCGTCGACGACATTGTCGCCCTCAGAGGCGGCTGAGTTAAACAAACTCCGCACGGAAGGTTTTGACGCTCTGTATAGTATTGATTACGCTACCGCACAGGCTAAATTCGAGGCGATGACGAAGGTGGCGCCGGGCGATCCTGCGGGCTATTTCTATATCGCCACTAATCAATGGATGTCTATTCTGAATTCAATGCGACGTCTTCAGATAGGACTTTACAACAGCGATTCTTTCTATGCCGATACTCAGGATAAAGTTAATCCTCAGCTTGATAAAGAATTCAGAGCGGAAGTCCAGAAGGCGATGGAGGTTGCCCAAGCCAAAATCGACAAGAATCCGAACGATGCAGAGGCGATCTATTACCTGGGCGCTTCCTACGGAACGCTGGCAGGCTATGAGGCGTCGGTGGCCCGCAAATTCATCTCCGCTCTTCACAACGGATCAAAGGGTGTAGATCTGCACCGCAAGGTAATTAAGATGGACCCTTCATACGCAGACGCCTATCTCTCAATTGGTTTATATGATTATATTGTTGGGACTCTGCCGCTGCCGGTAAAGGTTCTGGCTGCAATGGGCGGTGTTCACGGCAGTCGCAAGCGTGGTCTTAACGAGTTGCAGACAGCAGTTGCTAAGGGCAAGTACGCCAGCGACGATGCCCGAACGATGCTGGTAGCTTTGTACGAACGCGAAGGCGATTACCAAAAGGCTCTGGAGCTGCTCGATGATCTGTCGGCGCGGTTTCCTCAAAATTATCTGTATAGTCTTGAGCGGGCGGTGGCGATGGGTCGAACGGGTAATCGCGAGCAGAGTTATGCAGCCTTCGATGAATTGCTGAAAAATCCGCGAGCGAAGGTTGTTGCGGACTTGATTCATTATCAATACGGTGAATCGCTCTTTAACGGCGGCGACTTCACGAAAGCTGCAGAGCAGTACGATTTGGTGACCAAAACGCCAAAAGCTAATGCGGCACTGGTTTCGATGGCGTATTTGCATGCGGGCGAGGCGTTCGACGCTGCCGGCCAGCGAAAGGCAGCGCTCGCACAATATCAACTGGTGATCAAGCGCGAGAATGTTTACGATTCGCACGATCTGGCTGAGAAGTACACGAAGAAGCCATATCAATCAGTGAAAGACGCTGCGCAGCCAAAGGAAATCGAGAATTCAAAGTTTGAGGAATGATGAGTTTTAGACGATCTGCTTATAGCTGTTTTCTTGTTTTGATTATCGGGATGATTTCTGGATCAGCGGGAATGCAGGCGCAGACTGCTGCGTCGGCGCCGACGTCAGGAACCGGACGATGGTTTTACGAGCGCGCCATCGTCCTGGCAATGGAAGAGAGAACAGGAGTCACAACTGAACTGCAAAAGGCCGTCGAAGCCGATCCGAACCTTGCTGAAGCTCATTATTTCCTTGGTAAGCAACTGCTGGAAAGCAGCGCATTTGACAGCGCGATTAATGAATTTCGCGCAGCGTTAAAAACAAATCCGAATCATATTCCGGCGCGACTCGGCTTGGCCACAGCTTATCAAAAGAAGAAATTTTTGAAGGAATCATTGGCTGAGCTGGAGCAGATAATTCCTGTGCTTAATAATCAGCCATTCGATCTGGAGCTCGCATACATTAAGTCCAAGATTGCTGAAAAAGACTCTGATAAACACTGGGAGACTTTGACGAAACGCACGGCGAATTTCCTTGACTGGATCGATGACACAATAAAAGAAACACCGCAGCAATACCAGAAATACACCACAGAGCGGGGACTGCGCGATGAATCTGTATTGCTGGAGCTGGCAGGGCTTTATTCCGAAGATGAAGAGAACGCACATCAACTGCTGCCAAAATTCCTGCAGTCCGCCATCGCTATGCGCGACGGGTTCTTTCCAACGGCTCTGATTCAGTACGGCTCGACCATTCAACAGACTCAGCCAAAAACTGCTCTGGAAGCATACGAAACCAGTGTTGCGCAGCTAAAGTCGCTGGGGTTCAAAGAAGGTGAAGATTTCGACATTACCGCAATTACTGAGCTGAAAAAGAGCCTCGGCATAGGTAAGTAGCAACCTGAGAAGATTCTGGTTCATTGGCCGTTCCGCGCCACCTTAAATATCGTAATTCTAACATCTTACGTGCTCGCCTTGCCGAATCTGGCAGTGTAAGGTACACTGATTTGTTAACCTACCGTTAGATGAGCAAGGAAAAATTGGAGGATTTAAGTGAGTCCGCAACTCCAACAGTTGATTGCATTACAGGAAGTTGATTTAAAAATAAATGAATTAGCTGACAGAATATCCGCGATCCCGAACGAACGAGATCGGGTCTTAAAAGAGTTCAACGAAAGCGTCGCCGATTACCACGCCCTCGTTGAACGCCTCGAAGCCACCCGCCAATCACGCCTCAAGCACGAAACCGAACTCCAGGAACAACAAGCGCATCAGGACAAATACAAACAGGATTTAATGAAAGTGCGCAACGAAAAGGAGTACGCCGTCGCTTTGCGCGAGATCGACGTCGCAAAGAAGAATATCAGTAACCTGGAAACCCAGCTCCTTGAAGCTATCGAAGCGGTCGAGAAGCTGGAAGAAGAGGTTAAGATTCATACGCCTGAGATCACGACAAAACGGGCAGAGATTGACAATATTCTGCAGGGATTCAATCAAGACGAAGACAAGATCAGAATGGAACAGGAGCGAATCCGTCGCGAGCGTGACGATCTGGTCAAAAATATGCCCAAAAACCTGCTGTCCACTTATGACCGGGTTGCAAGGACGCGCAAGGGACAGGCGCTGGCCGAGGCTCGTAATTCAAGCTGTACCGCCTGCAGAATGACCATCAGACCGCAGGTCTTCAGCAATGTCCGAAAAGGTGAAGAACTGATCCAGTGTGATTCGTGTGGCAGGATTCTTTACTACAAACCGCAATCTGAAGTTCAATCATCCGTGACTGCAGAAGTCACGGTATCGTAACCGATTTACTGAATTAGTTTCCGCGCAGAGATTCGCTCACAGATATTGCGCTGATACCGATTGTCTCAGCGCTTTTCTTCCAGTTTCTTGGCTTCTTCAGTCTTTGCTTCGTTATGCGATGGATCTTCGCTGATGGCTTTCTTAAAGCCTCGAATCGACTCGCCCAGTCCCTTTCCAATCTCGGGCAGCTTTCTGGGTCCAAAAATCAGAAGCACAATTGCGAAGATCACAATTAGGTGCATTGGTTGAAATAAACCGTCCATATCCGTTCCTCCGACCTCATCTGTTGTGTCGTTCTGCAAAAAAACCGAGCGGGCGAAAAATGAGGCGCTAATCTTTAATTCTAACAGACAATCATAGCCGATCAAACGGCGGCAAACAATAAAAACCCTTATGGCATTCACTTGTTTGTTTGCTGCCTACCGTTTGTTTGATGCTGCGTTTGGTCCCCACGTCCAATGAATCGGCAGTTTTCATCTAATCTTCATCAGGGACTGTCACAGAATAATGGAAAGCTGGTATAAACTCAAACTCTAGTGGTAAGTGACTGATGACAGTGACAAGTACTGCGTATGCGAGGAATCGTCACTTGGCTCTTTTCACCGCCACTTACCACTAATCTCAAAAAAATCGTGGTCTTCAACACCGATAATCCGGCTGGCGTTGGTCATTATCGCATTCAGTGCCGGAATATTTTCAGGTCCGAGCCTTAATGCAACTCGGACTGGAAACATACGACTCAATCGATATCTGTCAGGCTGTAGCCACTGCGTCGCTGTCGGAAACATAATTTTCCCGACATCCGCGAAAAAACTTAAAACCGTTCGAACTATTGCGTTTGTATTCATTGCGATTGAGCCAAATCGCCACAGTTATTAAGTTGAGTCGTTGAATCCGGCAAGCGTCCCGCAGCTTTTCAGTCACAGGGTGTTGACGTATTCACAAGAACAACGCCAGGTGCATTTTAGGAAAGGAACGGTGGAGGACGGTTTTGAAGTTGAGCCAGACATGCATCCAATCCGGTTATGGGACTGGTTCGCTCATCAATAAGGTTTTCAGAGACGGTAAATGGCTCAACAGCGCCGTTTGAGAGCGCGAAATCGATATTTGTTCGGGATAAACAACCGGGATTGCTACTGGAAACCCTTGCCACGACGCCTGGTTTAAACGGACATAGGGATAGTTGACTAAGTTTATGTCTGTAAGCAGTCGTGTCTTTGACGATTGTAAAATTGCCTCTGCCATCACCGCGCCATATAACGGCAGAATTTGGCTCGTTCTGAGCCAGCCAAATCAGATCCAAATAATCATCATTATCGATATCTGCAGCAAAGAGGAACCCTGAAGAATCAACGGGAACATCGAAGTGAAGTTGCTTTGAATCACCCCGGCCAAACGTAATATATATGGATTTGTGCTGACTGGTTGAAAAAAGCTGAACCTGATCCGGTCTTTTATCGCCGTTAAGATCGTAAAAAATCGGCAAATCGCCCTGTTTTGTAGGCTGATTCTTAAAGTTCGGCGTGTTTTGAACGGTAAAGGCGTTGGCAGACAGACGTGGAAAGAATTGCCCTAAGAAAAGGGTAATGAGCAAAAAACTGATGAATTGAAGCTTTTTGCGCACTTTCACGCCCACAAAAGTATCATAGTACAAAATGGGCGACAACACTTTTTGTCGCAGACGAAACTTTGCTCAGTTATTATGACGCTCGCCGCTGGAGAATGGTCACCATTTCTTTATGGATTAGCCCGTTGCTGGCGCAGATTTCTTTTTTGAATGGATCAAACTTCCCGCCGTTAAAGGCGGTAACCTGACCGCCGGCTTCTTCTACAATAAGCGCCCCGGCAGCCATGTCCCACGCGTTTAGCTTCATTTCCCAGAATCCGTCAAAACGGCCCGCCGCTACGTAGCACAGATCGATCGCGGCCGAACCAAGTCGGCGAACCGCCTGGGCGGTTTTCATAAAGTTAGCAAAATTATCTATGTTGTTGACAGAATTTGTATGAACGTCGTAAGGGAATCCGGTTACCAATAGCGCTTTTTTCAACGATTCAGTTTCCGAAGTCTGAATAGAGCGATTGTTCAGAGTAGCGCCGCTGCCGCGCTCGGCGACAAACATCTCATCCCGGATCGGATCGTAGATAACACCGATTATCATCTCGCCTGCGCGCTCCAATGCTATAGAAACGCAGAATATCGGCAACCCGTGAGCGTAATTGGTTGTGCCATCCAACGGGTCGATAATCCAGCGGTATTCTGACGAAGTCTCGAAGGCGCCGCTCTCTTCGGCCAGTATCTGATGTTTAGGATAGTGAGACGATATCAGGTCCTTGATTACTTTTTCCGCGGCCAGGTCTGCTTCGGTAACCAGATCGATTTCGCCCTTGTTGCTGATGGTGATCTTACGGCCGAAGTTATCGCGCAAGACTTTGCCGGCTTCCTGCGCAAGTCGAATTGCGAATTCGAGCATTAATATTCCTTTCGCTATTGCCACAACCTGATTTATAAGAATTGTTTGAAAAGCCGAGTCTGGCAACTTTACCAGGCGCGTTCTCGTAAATCTGTTGTTCGAGCGGATCATTGTAACCACCGATCCCGCTCTCGACAAGGAGCATACAAATGAAGAAAGAATTGGACCGACTTGAAGACGCAAGGAATTCGATCAGCGCTTCTACCCCCTATGACGTTTCCGGCCGATACACTTTGCCACATCATATGGTGACCACCGGTTTTCAGCTTGATGGTTATCGCGTTGTGCGAACTCTAGGTGTTGTTCGAGGTATTACAGTGCGCTCCAGATCGGTTGTCGGAAATATCGGAGCGGCGTTTCAGACTTTGGTCGGAGGCAACATAACAATCTTCACCAGGCTGTGTGAACAGACAAGAGCAGAGGCTTTCGATATTATGGTGCTGCATGCCTCGGAGATTGGCGCGAACGCGATCATCGGCGCGCGATATGATGCTACTGAGATCATGAACGGCGTAACCGAGGTCCTGGCATACGGAACGGCCGTCGTTGTCGAGTCACTACCAGAAACAGAGGCCCAATAAAATGGAACAACTTGAACTTTTCCGAGTCATAGCCGATCAATATAAGAAATTCGAATTCAAACTCGAGCGCTGCCTTATGACTGCATCAACGCTTGAATCATTACGGGCAGCACATTCGCGCAGCGATTCATTTATGGGTGTTCCTGTAGAGATTGCGCAGATCGACGCAATCTGGTTTTCGCGCCCGAGCGCGGGAGGGTCTACTGCCTGGGAAATTCGCCTGGTGTCACCTACGCCCCTTTCTTTGCTGGAGCGCCTTCCGAATTCGGCCACGGATGAGGAGCACGAGCAAAAGCTCAAAGAAATGGAAGCTCATCTGATGGATCTGATTAGTCATCGGAAAGAAGCGATTGAGGAAATAATAGCCGAAAATGCAGGCGCGCCCGATGATGAGGACGACGATTTTGACGACGATGATTTAGATGACTCTCGTCCTGCTTCCGGAACACCCAGGAAGAAAGGAAACGGGCTAGGTAAATAACGCGAGGGGTAATAGATGAAATTGGAAGGAAAAGTCGCGATAGTAACGGGCGGAGGAAAAAACATAGGCCGTGAAATCGTTTTAACTTTTGCCCGCCAGGGCGCACACGCCGTTTGTTCTGCAACGACGGAAAGCGCAATCGAAGCGACCGCGCGCGACGCGTCCGCCCTCGGCTGTCGTGCAATCGCCGTGGCCTGCGACGTCAGTAATGAGCAAGCTGTTACTAATCTGGTTCAGACAACTCTGGACGAATTTGGCACTATCGACATACTGGTAAACAACGCCGGAGTTGCCGGACCGACAGCTTTAATAACCGATGTCAACCGCGACGAATGGGATCGCACAATCAGCATCAATTTAACCGGAGCGTATCTCTGCGCAAAACACGTTCTGCCCGTAATGGCAAAAAAGAAAAGCGGTCGAATAATCAATATTGCATCGGTTGCCGGTCAAACTGCTTATCCACTGCGGAGTCCTTATGCCGTTTCGAAATGGGGAATGATCGGTCTCAGTCGAACTCTCGCAGCCGAATGGGGCAGTCATAACATTCAGGTAAACACGGTAGTGCCTGGACCCATCGAAGGCGCACGAATGGATTCGGTCATTCATAATCGCGCCGCGAGCACAGGTCGAACCGACGACGACATTCGCGCAGAATACGCGAGCCATACAGCATTAAAGCGATTTGCAACAGAGCACGATGTCGCCGCGATGGTTCTTATGCTAGCCTCAGATGAAGGATTAAACATTACCGGACAAGTCTTCAATGTTTGTGCCGGATTCGCATTGTAAAAAATATCTTTGTATACTCCGCAATCAATTCAGTGTGCGCTCAACGCATTGCTCATTCCTTACATCTATAGTAATAGTTGATTGATGAATTCTTTGGACAAACTTAATCAGCCGCAACGCGAAGCAGTCACGACAACTGAAGGTCCCCTGCTGGTCCTGGCAGGCGCCGGTAGCGGTAAAACTCGAGTCATAACCTATCGTATTGTTTATCTGATCGAGCAGGGTGTTCGCCCGGAAAACATTCTCGCCGTTACATTCACCAATAAAGCCGCCCAGGAAATGAAAGAGCGCGTTAAAAAGATTCTTGTTGAATCAGTGGGCGAAAATCATCAGGCTTTATCCGAAGATACGGGACAGTCAAGGCTTTCAGGCTTTCCCTTGATTTCAACTTTCCACAGTCTTTGCGTCAGGATTTTGCGTCGCGATATCGACAACGGGTTTGACGGTTACACAAGGAACTTTACGATTTATGATGCTGATGATCAGATGCGGGTCGTCAAGAACGTAATGAAAGAGTTGGGCATCGATGAAAAGATGCTCCAGCCAAGAGCCGCGCACGCCGCAATTAGCTCTGCAAAAAATCGCGGTGAAAGTTGGGAAACATTTCGACAAAAGGCAGAGTTTTCCGGAGATCCGAAGAAACGTGGAGACCTTGCGAAGGTTTACGAGCATTACGAAAAGCGTTTGCAGAGTAATAATGCGCTCGATTTCGACGATCTGCTGTTAAAAACGGTCGAGTTGCTGCGACGTTCCGAAGACGTTCGCAATTATTACAATCGCCGATTCCGATATATCTTGATTGATGAATATCAGGATACAAATGGTCCGCAGTTTAATCTTGTACGCCTGCTGACACAGCAAACGCAGAACCTCTGCGTTGTGGGCGACGACGATCAGTCGGTGTACGCCTGGCGCGGCGCCGACATCAGCAACATTCTGAATTTCGAGAAACATTATCCTGATGCAAAAGTCATCCGTCTGGAGCAGAACTATAGATCTACGGGAAAGATCCTTGACGCTGCAGCCAATGTGATCAGGAACAATACTGCTCGCAAAGGAAAAGAACTCTGGACAGAGAACGAGCACGGATCAAAGATCAAATACTATCAGGCGTACAATGGCGAAGGTGAGGCGGGATTTGTAATCGACAAGATTCGCGACCACCTACGCGAAGATTCAAACATAAAATGCGCTGTGTTGTATCGTGCAAATTCGCAGTCGCGACTGTTTGAAGAGGCTTGTCGTCGGGTGGGGCTTCGCTATCAGATTGTTGGCGGCTTCTCATTCTACGAGCGCGCTGAAGTAAAAGACACGATCGCTTATCTTAAGCTGGCTTTGAATCCGGACGATTCGATAGCTCTCAGCCGCGTTCTTAATGTTCCTCCACGCGGAATTGGCAAAGCCACAGTAGATGCAATCGAACAATTCGCGCAGCAAAACGGCGTAAGTCAGTGGAGCGCTATCGGAACGATCATAGATCAGAATCAATTGCCGGCCCGTAATCTGAACGGGCTGCGAGCATTCAGGAGCGTGATCAATTCACTGACAGAAAAGACGAAAAGCGCACCTCTTTCTGAAATAGTGAAGTCGGCGATGTCCGACACGGGTTACGTACAGATGCTGGAAGAAGAGGATACTGCGGAAGCCGAAAGCCGGTTGATGAACCTGGAAGAACTGGTCAACGCCGCAGTTGAGTCGGAACAGCAGTCACTTTCGCTTCGCGATTTTCTGGATCACGCCGCCCTGGTATCCGACACCGATCAATTCACCGGCGTAGCCACGGTAACGCTGATGACGATGCACAGCGCCAAGGGTTTGGAATTTCCAGTTGTCTTCATAACCGGACTGGAAGATGGATTGTTTCCTCATTCGAGGTCTGCCAACGATGAAGCGCAGCTTGAAGAAGAACGCCGGCTTTGTTACGTTGCAATTACGCGAGCGCAGACTCATCTTTACCTGACTCACGCGATGAAACGGCGCGTCTACGGCGATGAGATAGCGACAGATCCGTCGATGTTCCTGAATGAAATTCCGACTGAGCTGATCGAAGACTTGTCGACAGTTCCGAGCTGGCTGCGCCATAAAGCTGAAGCAGATGAATTGGGATCGACCTACACGGATGCAGCAAGAGTGAAAAAGGTCAGCAACTATTCCGGCAAAACGTACAATTCGGTTGACAGCGTTATGGAGTTTTTCAAACAGCGCGGTATCGGCGCGCCAAAGAATCAGCCGTCGAAGGTTGCTCGTCCGCAACCGCTCAGCGCGAAAGGTCAGTCTGGGGGCGGATTTTCCCCTGGGTCGCGCGTGCGGCATGCTAAATATGGTGTTGGTGAAGTAATGAAGCGTGAAGGCGCCGGCGACGCTGTCAGGTTGATAATAAATTTTCCCGGCGTCGGATTGAAAAAGCTGATCGAGAAATATGCTGAGCTTGAGCCCGTCGGCGGCATCAGGCGTTAACTTTTAAGTTCTAAGTTTCGCTCTATCGTTCTAAACTTAGAATTAGAAGTTTAAATTAACCCCAGTCTTGAGTTGATTAGGCGGAAATGATGTTTACGTGACGCAAATTGTGCCACAACAGTTTCAGCCTAATCGCATTCCACAATCCTTGCCAGGATCGGGAGAATACCCGATC
>Ga0070741_10003274_pt1 | contig 40658 bp, 32 predicted proteins | sample Coa_R1_4_FD_66440 | JGI IMG/M metagenome (GOLD analysis project Ga0070741, IMG submission 66440) | Surface soil microbial communities from Centralia Pennsylvania, which are recovering from an underground coalmine fire - Coalmine... | ecosystem: Environmental > Terrestrial > Soil > Unclassified ...
CCCCTCATGCCCCTCATGCCCCTCATGCCCGCCATGTCTGCCGGCCTCCAGAGGGAACCGCCATGGATTCAAGGTGAGGCTGTGCCGGCCCCGCTTCCACGGCCCGCGCCAGCGACTCGCCATAGGGCGGGTAGAGCACGCCGGCGTCGGTGACGATGGCCGTGACGTAGCGGTGCGGCGTGACGTCGAACGCAGGGTGCGCGGCCCGCACGCCGGGCGGCGCGATGGGCACGCCCCGGAAGTGCGTCACCTCGCTCTCGGCCCGCTCTTCGATCGGAATACCTTCACCCGACGGCGTAGCCAGGTCGATGGTGGAGGTGGGCGCCGCGACGTAGAAGGGGATGCCGTGCGCGTGCGCCAGAATGGCCAGGCCATAGGTGCCGATCTTGTTGGCCACATCGCCGTTGGCAGCGATACGGTCGGCGCCGACGAGCACCTTCTGCACGCAGCCGCGCGCCATGAAGTGCGCGGCCATGCTATCGGTGATCAGCGTGCAGTCGATCCCTGCCTGCATCAGCTCCCAGGTGGTCAGGCGCGCCCCCTGGAGGAAGGGGCGAGTTTCGTTGACCAAGACGTGCAGGCGCTTGCCGGCGGCGTGCGCCAGATAGATCGGCGCGAGGGCGGTGCCGAGCTCGACGCAGGCGAGCGCGCCGGCGTTGCAGTGGGTGAGGACGCCGTCGCCGTCGTCAAGCAGAGCTTCTCCAGCCTCGCCAATCCGGCGGCAGCGAGCCACATCGTCATCGGCGAGCCGCTGCGCCTCCGCCACCAGCGCCGCTTTGATCTCTGCCACTGGCCGGCCGGCGAGTGCCTGTGCCCGCCGGCGCATCTGGTCGATGGCCCAGAAGAGATTGACCGCCGTGGGGCGGGTCGCGGCGAGCGCGGTGTAGACCTGTTCAAGGGCTCCAAAGAAGCCAGCCGGCTCGTCAGGCGCCGCCAGCGCGCCTAGAGCAACACCCATGGCGGCAGCTATGCCGATCGCCGGCGCACCCCGCACCTGCATCGTCCGGATGGCCTGGGCCACGTCCTGATAGGTGCGGCAGCGCACGACTGCCTGCTCGAGCGGCAGGCGCGTCTGGTCGATGAGCCAGACCTCCGGCCCGCCGGCGGCGAGAGCGTCGCTCGCGCCACCGGCATGCCATTCGATCGTCCTCACAGCCGTGGCTCCTCTCAGTCTCCCGACTATCCCCAGTATCCCCAACAGCCCACGTGTCCCCTAACGGCCCACGTGTCCCCTAACGGCCACGGTGTGTCTCCGTGGCGAGCCGCCCGTGGCGCAGGAGAGGCAGCATGCACCCATGCGCCCATGCAGTCAGAACTGTACCAGCGAGGTGAGGTCGTAGCCGGCGAGCCGCTCGCGTCCATGGAGGAAGGTGAGCTCGACAACCACGGCGATGCCGGCCACAGTGCCGCCCAGCTCCTCCACCAGGCGGGCCGTTGCCCGCGCCGATCCGCCGGTGGCCAGCACGTCATCGACGATGAGCACCCGCTGGCCCGGCTCGATCGCATCACGGTGCACCTCGAGCGCGCTGGTCCCGTACTCCAGCTCATACTCGGTGCGAACCGATTGCCATGGGAGCTTGCCGGGCTTGCGCACCGGCACGAAGCCGGCGCCGAGGTTGTAGGCGATGGGTGCGGCGAAGATGAACCCGCGCGACTCGACGCCGACCACCTGATCAATCGCCGCGTCGCGGTACACGTCGGTGAGCCGATCGATGACATAGCGGAAGGCGGGGCCATTCCTGACCAGGGTCGTGATGTCCTTGAAAAGGACACCCGGCTTTGGAAAATCGGCCACGTCGCGGATCAGGCTAGCCAGATCGATCGGCTCAGCCGGTGCTGAACGCGCCGAGTTCTGCGGCCGGCTAGCCGGAGATGTAGCACTCATCTGTCTCCCTTCGCTCCTGTACCGGAGGCGAGCCGGCTCGCCTCCAATCGAGTATCTACTCTTTTGTCGCTCCCGTAAAGGTGAAGCGTCCGAGATGGACTGCCGGGACGAGCGTGGCACCAAGCCAGCTCCGCTGCAGCGCCAGGTCGGTGGAAAGCGCGCGCACATCCCCGAGCGCCTCGACCACGCTCTGGGTAAAGCGCAGGTTGTGCACGGCACTCTTCACCTCACCATGCTCGATGAGAAACGTGCCGTCGCGCGTCATGCCGGTGAGGGTGAGGCTCAGCGGATGGAGCAGGTTGACGTACCAGAAGCGGGTGACCCACACGCCGCGCTCGATCTCGCGCACCATCTCCTCCCGGCTACGCGCGTCGCCATTGGCCATGAAGAGATTGACCGGCACGGGGCCAAAGGTGTTGGGTGGCGGGAGGGCGTGGCCGGTGGAGAGCGTTCCGGCCCGTGCGGCTGTGGCGCTATCGTGCGCCACCTCCTTGGCCACGCCGCGGTCGATGAAGACGGTACGCCGCTTTGGCACGCCTTCGAAGTCGAACGGCAGCGGCAGGCCGCGGCGATCGTGCCCATCGTCCCAGATCGAGACCTTGGGGCTGAGCAGGCGCTCACCCAGCCGGCCATTCATGAAGCTGCGCTGCTCTTCGAACGCCAGCCCATTGAAGCCATCACCGGCCATGAAGTCGAGCAGCTCGGCCACGGCTGGCGGCTCGAGCAGCACCTCGTACTCGCCGGGAGGCAGCATCGCTTGATCGACATTGCGGGCGCACAGATCGACCGCGCGGGCGGCGATGGCTTCAGGATCGAGCACGGTTACATCGGTGGAGACCGCGCTGGCATATCCCGAGCCGGAATCGGACATGGCCACGGTGCTGATCTCGGCGACGGTGCCAGCGTGGTAGGTGGCGGTGCCGAGCGAGCTGAAGACGGCCAGCTCGCTCGTCTCGGTGGAGAAGTGGCCGAAAGCCTGGAAGCCCCGCTCCTGCGCTCGCCTGACGATGGTGGCCACGCCTTCGGCCCGCCGGACGGGCGTGGCCTGTGCCGTGGCCTGGCAGTAGCTGTGGGCCCGTTCCCAGGCCATGGGCGCCGGCAGGGAGACAAACGTGGGATCCTCCGGCTGCAGCCGCGCAATCGCCACGGCCCGCGCGGCGATCTCGCGCACGCCATCGGCGTCGAGACGATTGCCCGAGGCGATGCCGATCCGCTTGCCCAGCACGGCGCGCACCGTCACCTCGCCGCCGGTCTCCGCCACATGCTGGTGAATGGTGTTATTGGCAAAGCGCGTCAGCGACGCGCTCGTACCCACAAACACCACCTCGGTCTGGTCGGCCTCGCTCGCGGCCAGGATCGTCTCTGCCAGCCGTCGAACCGTCTCTTCACCATACATTGGCCAGTGTGCTCCCCAAAAGCGCGGCGGCGCTGCCTCTGCCCCGCGGCGGTGGGCCCCTACCGCATGAGCCCTACCTGCACATCTCGAAAGCGGGCCGCCGCGGCACCGTGGCCGACGTGTGCCACCTGCATCGGCTGGCCCTTGCCACAGTTGGGCGTGCCCCAGATGCGCCACTCGCGGCAGACAGCATCGCAGCCGGCCCAGAACTGGGGCGTATTGCCGGCATAGGTGGCGTTCTTATAGACGCGCCCGAGCTTGCCGCCTTTGATCTCGCGGCACCACTCAGTGCCGAACTGGAAGCTCAGTCGGCGATCGTCGATGCTCCAGCTCTTGTTCGTCTCCATGTACAGCCCATCGTCGGTATCGGCGATCAGATCGGCGAGCGCCCAGGGGCCGGGCTCGAGATTGATGTTCGTCATGCGAATGAGCGGGATGCGGTTCCAGCCATCGGCACGCGCGGTACCATTCGAGGCGAGGCGGTCCAGGTCGATCCCGGCGGGATTGCCCAGCGCGCGCAGGCGGTCGCGCAGCTCGGCGGCGGTATCGCGCGAGGTGAGGTAGCCGACAAAGATCCCCTCGCGCACCAGCGGCGTTCGCTGAGCGGGCACGCCCTCGTCGTCGTAGCCAAACGTGCCGAGGCCGCCGGGAATGGTGGCATCGGCGGTGATGTTCACCACCGGTGAGCCATAGCGGTAGCGGCCGAGCCGCTCCGGCGTGAGAAACGAGGTGCCGGCGAAGCTGGCCTCGGCACCCAGCACGCGATCCAGCTCGACGGCGTGGCCGCAGCTTTCGTGCACCTGCAGCGCCACCTGGGTGGCATCGAGAATGACCGTGCGCACGCCGCTGGGGCAGGGCGGCGCGCTGAGGAGCTCCACCGCCTCCGAGGCCACGCGCTCGGCATTGCCCGGCAGATCGAACTCCTCGACGAGCTCCCACCCGGCGGTGGCCGTATGCCGCCCGACGGAGTTCGGATAGGAGCGCCGCTGCACCTCCCCCTCACGCACCGCAGTCGCCTCGATCCCGCAGCCGGTCTCGACAAGCTCCTGCTCGATGAAGCTGCCCTCGCTGCTGCCGAAGGTCTTTAGCTCGCGGTAGAGATCGATCGAGGACTGGGCTACCTCGATTCCCTGGACGCGGCGCATGCCGGCATCGGCGGCGAGCAGCAGCTCGATCTTGCGCTCGAGCGGCACGGCGAAGGGGTCCTGCCGGATAGGGGTGCGGTAGACGTCGCGCACCACCGGTGCGGGCGCAAGCTCCACGTTGCGCGTCTTGACCAGTGCACTGGCGCGCGCAATGGCCACCGCCTGCGCGGCGGCCTCCTCGGCGGCCACCACCGAGAGATCGGCGTTACTGGCAAAGCCCCAGCTGCCGTCGAGCAGCACGCGCACCCCCAGGCCGGCATGATGCGTGAGCGAGAGTGCTTCGACGCGGCCGTTCTTGACCACCACCGTCTCGGTGCGGCGCTCGACCACGCGCACGTCGGCGTAGGCTGCGCCCTTGAGCGCTGCGACGTTGAGCGCGCGCTCGATGATGTCCTTAGCCAGTGGCGTTGCCATCACGCGAGGATTGTCGCATACGCGCGTGGTGTCTAGCGTGGTGGAGCGCCGCCCGCGGTCCGGGCGCCAGCAGGGCCAGAAGGGAAGTATGTGCCCCCCCACACCCAGGGCATCCAAACGTCCGCCAGCCCGTTCTACAGGAGAACTACAGGGGGTCGGTGGGGACGAGATCCGGCAGCACCTGGCCAGTGCGCACCTTCAGGCACCAGCGGCGGTGGCCGGCCACCGCCGCCTCGCGGGTGGCAAAATGCTCGCCGTGCCCCGTGGGCAGCCCACGAATGCCGGCTCGGGCGGTGTAAAACACCTGCGTCTCATAGGGGCCGGAGCGGCGAGCGTCGTCCAGGCGGCTCGGCTCGGGCTCGTCGCGCGTGTACTCGCCCGGCGGCCGGCGCTCGCACCGCGTATCGACGGTGCACACCAGCCAGGGCCGCCCGCCGGGATCGTGGACGACGGTCTCGTCGATGATGCCGGCGTCCAGCCGGTCCGGTGCAACCGGCTCAGCCGGGCCTGAGCGGGCCCAGCGCCGGTGGGCAGGGGAGGGCATCGGCGTACGCGGCAGTATACCTGGCGACGAAGGATCGATGGGGCTGATCGCCCTGTTCTTCATACCTATAATTGCTGATGAGCATGCAGAGACCAAGATGCCGGTGGGGGAATGCACCGGGCTGGACCACCGGCGTGGCCGGGAGGAGACCGTCCCACTTTCTCGTGGCGGGTCGCGCGCCGGCCAATCCGCCGGCGCTGCCGGACGTGACGCCGGAGGCCCTCGAGGCGCAGCACCGGGCGGCTTGGGGATTGTGGGAGCAGGCCACGCGGACGGTGCTCCCTTCCGGGCTACGGCTGGTCACCGCCCGCCTGCCCAGGAGCGGCTCGGTATGCGTGGCGCTGGCGGTGGAGGCCGGCTCGCGCTACGAAAGCGACCATCAGAGCGGCGTTAGCCACGTGCTGGAGCACCTGGTCTTCCGCGGGACCGAACGCTGGCCGACGAGCTTCCTGCTCACGGCGGCCGTCGAAGAGGTGGGCGGCACGATCGACGGCTACACCCATCGCGAGGCAACGGTCTACTATAGTCGGCTCCCGCGGACCTACGTGGCGACGGCGCTGGAGATCATCTTCGATATGGTGCGCCGCCCGCGGCTCACGGCCGAGGATTTCCACCTCGAGCGCGACGTCGTTCTCGAGGAGATTCACCAGGACGCGCTGACCAGCGCGGTGGTGGCGGAAGAGGCGCTCGACCAGCTCCTCTGGCCAGGCCATCCGCTGGCGCGCGCGCCGGTGGGCACTGAAGAGACGGTGAAAGCGCTGACCGAGGCCGACGTGCGCGCCTACTGGCAGGCCCACTACGCTCCCGAGCGCTGCGTGGTGGCCGTGACCGGCGATATCGAGCACGAGGAGATCGCTGCGCTGGTCTGGCGGCTGGCCGAGGGCTGGCCGCCGGCCCCCCTGCCGCCACCCGAGCTGCTTCCAGTCCCAGCGGAGCCGGCCGAGCCCGACCTGGCCGCGCGCTACGCCAGCGGCCAGACGGCCTACGTCTATGCCGGCGTGCGGGCACTGCCGGCGACGCATCCCGATCGGCCGGCGATGGAGCTGCTGAGCTGCGCGCTCGGCGAGCTGGCCTCGTCACGGCTCTGGGCCGACCTGCGTGATGCTCGGGGCCTGGCTTACGACGTTGGCTCAGAGGTGACGTCGTACGCGGATAGCGGCGGCGCGCGCATGTGGGCCGGCGTGCCGCCGCGCCGCCAGGCCGAGGTGGTGGAGCGGATGCTGGTGCAGGCCGAGCAGCTGCAGGCCGGCCTGGCGCCCGACGAGTTCGCACGCGCCAAGAACTATCTGGTGGGCGAGCTAAGCATGTCGTGCGAGACGACCGAGGAGATGGCGCACTGGCTGCTGTGGAGCGAGCTAGCGCACCACCGCCTGATCGCCCCCGGTGCGGCGCGCGCGACGTACGAGAACCTGACCCCCGATGACGTCGCGCGGGTGGCCGCCCTCTGGGCGCCGGAGCGCCTGCAGGTAGCGATTGCCGGCCCGGCGCCGCGGCGGGCGGCGCGTCTGCGGGCGCTGGTCAAGGGCACGCGTGCCACCAAGCCAGCCAAGACATCGCGCCCTCGCTCGCGGCAGCGCTGACTGCTGTCTCTGAGCCGGCGGCCGGCCCCCACCGGGAAGGGGAGCCACGCCGCTGAACCGCGGCATCACCAAGCGCACCGGCTCCGAAGATCATTTGCCGGCAGGGAGTAGAGTCACCTCGAAAGAGGTTGCAAACGTGTCTGAAGCCACATCACCAGGGACGATGGCCGGCGCCACGCCGGAGCCGCCTGCAGCGCGGCGAGCGCGCACCATCCGCTCGGTCTCACCGCCGCTGCAGCCGCTGCTGGGCAGTGGCCTGGGCAGCCGGCTGGTAATTGGCCAGGGATCGGGCCTCGATGCGCTCGACCCCTTTCCGGCGCTGATGCACGACGATGTTCCCCTCTGGGTGATGTTTCCAATGCACCAGCACCGCGGCGTGGAGATCATCACCTATGCCCTCTCGGGCGCACTGCATCATGAGGACTCGCGCGGCAATCGCGGCACGGTGGTCGCCGGCGGCGTGGAGCACAACCTCTTTGGGCGCGGCTACCTGCATTCAGAGACGCCCGCGGGCGGCGAGCCGTATCGTGGACTGCAGCTTTTTATCGTGCTTTCCCCGGCTGATCAGCACCTGGAGCCTTCGTTCCAGATCCTGATGCCTGAGGAGGTACCGGAGGTCGCCGGCGACGGCGTGCGCGTGCGGGTGGTGGCGGGCGCGTACGAGGGTATGGCCACGCCGCCGGCGACGATGGACGAGGCTGCAATGGACGAGGCTGAAGGGGGATCGCGTAGGTCCGCCGTCGTGCGCTCGCCGCTGGTGCTGCGCAACCCTACCCTGTATCTCGATGTCCAGCTTGCCCCGGGCGCCCACGTGGCACTTCCGGTTCCGCCGGAGTATCAGGGGATTGCCTACGTGCTCGGCGGGCGGGGCCGGTTCGGCACGCCGGCGGTGGTGGCTGCAGCGCACCAGCGGCTAGTGCTGGGGGAGGGCGAGGCGCTGGCCGTACAGGCAGATGAGACGAGCAGCGAGCCGCTTCGTTTTGTCCTGATCGCCGGGCGGCCTCTCTTCGGAGCCGGAAGCTAAATCAGCGCTACGATGGAACCCGCTGCCGGGCCAGGGTGGGGTCCATGGCGTTTCCAGCTTGGCTTCGGTAGAGGTGCAGCCTAGCTGCAGGCTCGGCCAGGATGATAGCGAAGCCACCGGCGAGAGGCAGCGGGTCCTTGGCAGCGCCTCCACGTTCATCCAATGAGGCCAGCCCAGCTTGGGCTGGCCCGCCACAAGGGAGGCGGATCGTGAACGTACGCGCCATCGATTTTGTCCTGCTCGGCGTCTCCGATATGGAGCGTGCCGTCCGGTTCTATCGCGACACCCTGGGACTGCGGCTGGTAGGAGAGTGGCCACCGGATTGGTACGAGCTCGACGCCGGTGGGACGACGATTGCCCTTGCCAAGCCGCCGCCGGAGGCGCCCCAGCCGCCCTATCACAGCGGCACGTCGGTGGCGCTGGCGGTGGCCGACGCGAAGGCGGCGCTGGAGGAGCTACGAGCCAGGGGCGTGACGATCGTGCAGGAGGTCTACGAGTCGCCAGTGTGCTTCATGGGGCTCATCGCCGATCCCGACGGCAATCTGCTCTGGCTGCACCAGCGCAAGGACGGCACAGCCGGCTGATTGCGGCCGGTCCACGGCACAGCCGGGGCAAGCTGCGCGCCTGCCCCGGCTGTTCTTTCTTGGCAGCATCTGAGGAGTAGGGCTGGCAACGCTGCAACGCTGCACGACGCTGCAACGCTGCAAGCAGTACCCGCCAGCCCAACGGGATGCAGGTAGCTCTTCTCGGCGCGGCAGGAGCAGACTCTGCTCCTGCTCCTCTTCCAGCCGTTATCCGGCTGTGCCGTCCTTGCGCTGGTGGATGACGATCCGGTTGCCATTGGGATCGGCGATCAGGGCCAGATAGCAGACGCTCGTCTCCATCGGCTCCATCAGAATCGACACGCCCTTCGACCGTAGCTCCTCGATGGCGGCGCGCGCATCTTCTACCGCCAGCGCGACGATGGCTCCGCCGGGCAGCTCCGGGAAGCTCGTCAGGCTGATCGTCGTGCCGCCGACCTCGAACTCTGGAAAGGCGCTATCCTCCCCGCCCCAGGGAGTAGGGAGCTCGAGGCCAAGCACGTCGCGGTAGAACGCGACCGCTCGGGCCATATCCGAGACGTTGTAGGACACAAAATCGACCGCGCGAGGTTTCATCCACTTGGCTCCTTTCGGCTCAGTAGCTGCCGGAGCCCCTTGCTGCCGGGTGTCTCCGACCAGCGCCGATATTAGTACATGTGTTCTAACACAGGCCAGTTGGCACGAGGCCGAGCCGCACCGGTCGCGGACACGGGCCAGTAGTGGTACCCTAGCCACCGCCTAAGGCCAGGCGAGGAGGGCATGAGGTTGTTGGCGACCTCACCCGGCGAGTGGGGAGACTGCTTGCGCACTCGCCACCGCCTGCTGCGAGGCAAGGAGGGAATTGGGAACCGATGCGACGCAACAAGCTCCGAGAGCTGCTCAGAGCCGGCAAGCCGACACTGGGGACACACATCCATTCCACGTGGCCCAACGTCATCGAAGCGATTGGGCACACGGGGCAGTACGACTACGTCGAGTTCGTGGCGGAATACGCGCCCTATACGCTGCACGACCTGGATAACATGGCCCGCGCGGCCGAGCTCTACGACCTTTCGATGATGATCAAGCTTGACCAGGATGGGCAGCAGCTCATTGCGCAGCACGCGATCGGCTCGGGCTTCCATGCCGTGCTCTTCGTGGATATCCGTACGCCCGAGGACGTACGGCGCTGCGTGCGCGCGGTGCGGCCGGAGACGCCCGAGGATGGCGGGCTGCACGGCGTGGCCACGCGCCGCATGACGTACATGGGCTACGGCGGCACGCAGGACTACGTCCAGGCGCTGCGCGACATCGTGATCGCCATCATGATCGAGAAGCGCGAGGCGGTAGAGAACCTGGAGGAGATCCTCTCCGTGCCCGGGATCGATATGGTGCAATGGGGGCCGGCCGACTATTCGATGAGCACCGGCCACGCCGGCGAGCGCGGGCATCCCGAGGTGCGGGCGGCAGAGAAGAAGGTCTTTGAGACCTGCCTGCGCATGGGCATCCCGCCGCGCGCGGAGATCAACAGCCCTGAGGACGCCAGGCGCTTCCTGGACATGGGGGTGAGACACTTCTGCCTCGGCACCGATATCTCTATCCTCTACCAGGTGCTCAAGCGCCACGGTGAGGGCATGCGCGAGCTATTGCGCTAAAGCCGGCGGTGCCGGCTCCTAAGCATATCCATCGGCAGCAGGGGCGAGCAGCCACACGCCAGCGGTTTGCGCCGGGCCTAAGGCTGCTTAGCCCGAAGGCAGGGTGAGGAGAGCATGAAGATCACCGATCTGAAGTGCGCCGTGATCGGCCAGAACCCGGTGGTGCGCATTGCCACCGACGAGGGGATCAGCGGCTACGGCGAGATCGAATCGGCCAAGCCATACGTCAAACCCCAGGTGCTGTACTACAAGCAGGCCATCGTGGGCGAGGACCCGACCGACGTGGAGCGAGTGATGCTCAAGATCCGCCGGCGAGGTAGCTTCAAGCCCTGGGGCAGCGCCGTCAGCGCGATCGAGATGGCGCTGTGGGATGTGGCCGGCAAGGCGGCCGGCCTGCCAGTCTATAAGCTGCTGGGCGGCAAGATTCGTGACCGCGTGCGCGTCTATAACGGCGGCGTGCGGTTCCCGATGAACGGCTACACGCCGGCCGACTACGCCGAGAACATGGCGCGGATGAAGGAGGCCAAGGAAGGCTTCACGATCATCAAGCAGGGGATCGGGTTTCATAGCCCGATGCCCGCGCGCGTGCCGGACTTCTTCTATGGTGAGCCACATCCACCCGGCAGAGGCGGGTTCCAGGGCCAGCGCGGGCTGCTGACCGAGCGCGGCCTCAAGCACGTGATCGCCTGCGTGGAGGCGATGAAAGAGGTGCTGGGGGACGAGGTGGGGCTGGCGCTCGATTGTGGGCCCGGCTGGACGGTCCCGGACGCGATCCGGCTGGCGAAGGCGCTCGAGCCGCTGAATATCATGTGGCTGGAAGACCTGCTGACCGGTGATTACGTGCCCTACGTGAATGCGGCGGTGTATCGTGAGGTTACCCAGAGCACCTCGACCCCCATCCATACGGGCGAGCAGATCTACCTGCGCCAGAACTTCAAGGAGCTGATCGAGCAGCAGGCGGTGCGCATCGTGGGCCCGGACCCGGCCGACGTGGGTGGCCTGGCCGAGCTGAAGTGGATTGCAGAGTACACCGACCTGCACGGCATCCTGATGGCGCCGCACGGCGTATTGGACGGCCTGATTGGCCTGGCAGCGCTGGTGCAGGTCTCGGCCACGCTGCCGGAGAACTACATCGCCTTCGAGTATCCGGTCGGCCGGCCAGAGTGGTGGTACGACATCGTCGAAGGCCTGCCGGACCCAATCGTGAAGCAAGGGTTCATCGACGTCTGGGATCGGCCCGGATTGGGAGTGGAGCTTAACCCGAAGGCGGCGAAGGCGTATCTGGCGGAGGAGGATAAGGACTTCTTCGACTGATGACCAATTCTTCGCCGGCCCTCAGAAGGGCCTGGACTGGGGCCACCTTCGGGGCTCCGAGCGGAGTCGCGGCCACAATGTCCGGACAGGCGGGTGGCAAGTATCATTGCGGCTCGGAATGCGAGACGCACCGGCGATCTCCGCCGCTCCGGCTCTGGCCTCGGCAGCGCCGGCCCCGGCCGGCCGACGGCGAGCCGGCGAGCGCGCCGCGGCGGCGCCGGGGATAAGCCGATCAGGCGTGGCGCTGGCGCTGGCGGCCGGGGCCCTCACCTCGCTCTCGCGCGTGCCGTTCCGGAGCCACTCGCTCTTCGCGTGGGACAGTGCCAACTTCGCGCTCGCGCTCGATCACTACAACGTCGCCTTCCACCAGCCGCAGCCGCCGGGCTACCCGCTCTACGTGGCGGCCGCGCGCGTGGTGCGGCTGGTGCTGCACGATGCCAACGCCAGCTACGTCGCGCTGAGCATCGTGGCCAGCGGGCTGGCAGTCACGTTCCTCATGCTGGCCGCCGAACGACTCTATGGCCGCCTCACCGCCCTGCTGGCAGGAACGCTGCTGGCCACCAGCTCGGTCTTCTGGAGCCAGGGCGAGGTCGCCTACCCGTACGCGTTTCTCGCCTGCTGGAGCGCGCTCGTGGCCTGGCTCGCGACTCTCTCGCTCGGCACCGCGCGGGAGGCCGGCGGAAGGCCCGAGCTCGTCGTTGCCGGCGGACTTCTGATCGGGCTCGCCGGCGGGTTCCGCACTGAGCTGGTACCGTTTCTGCTTCCGCTGTGGCTCTACGGAGCCCTGGGGGGACCAGGCTCCCGGCGCCGGCGGCTGGCAGCGGTGGCCGCCGGGCTGGTGGCCATGGGGGGAGCTATCGCCGCCTGGTACGTGCCGATGGTGCAGCTGAGCGGCGGCTTCGCCGCCTATCAGCAGGCTACCGGAAGCTACTACACCTATTTCATCGAGACGACGTCGGGCGCCGGCAAGCTGCTGCTTGGGCTGCTCGAGAACACGCGCGCCGTGGTTGGCTACCTCTACAATGGGCTGGGGCTGGCGCTCGTGCCGGCGATCTACTACCTGGGCCGGTTCTTTGCGCCCCAGCACATTGTCACCGACCGGCGTGTGCGCTTGCTGCTGCTCTGGCTTGCACCGCCGCTCGCGTTTTACGTGACGGTGCACATCGGCAATCCGGGCTACGTGCTCTCGCTGCTCCCCGCGCTGTGCATCTACACGGCGCAGGCGATCCTGGGAATGCTCGACGACGTGCGTGAGGCCGCCGGGCTCGCCACTGAGCGCGGGTGGGCCGCCACGGGCGTGTTCGGCGCAGCTCGCGGTCGCGGCTGGATTCTCCCAGCCGCCTGGCTGGTGGCCGGCGCGATCGCGCTGAGCAACACCGCGCTCTTCCTGACCGCGAACGGCGAAGGTCGGTACAAGGAGATCCGGCAGATCGACCAGATCTTTGCGCGCCAGCTGCCGTTCATTCGGGCTCAGTATCCGCCGGCCTCGACACTCCTTGTTGCCTACGATCGTTCTCGCCAGTACCACTATTACCTGCCCGAGTACAAGATCGAGCTGCTGTTCAACGTCGCTGTGGCCGGGGCAGTGACCGATACCAGCCGCTACTGGGAGCGCCGCACGACCTACGTCGTGCCGGCGGGCATCACGGCGGTGATCTTTCCCGACCTGGGGCGCAACACGAGCGACGAGCCGGGGCTGGTGCAGCGGATCGACCTCGGCGGTGGCGTTGACCTCTACGTTGCCCGCGTGCAGGCCGGCGACGAGGTGCGCTACGGCTACCAGTACGCCTCGGCTACCAGAAGGTCCTAGAGCGTCGGGGAAGCAATGCCGGTGCAGGACGAAGGACGAAGCGGCCGCCATCAACGGCGCCGGTGCTCAACCGGTGCCAGCTTTTTCGGCACGAGCAGGGTCGGCCAGAGGCATCGCCCGCGCCCGGCGGCTCACGCGCCGGCGGCCGGTAGGCCGAGCGAGGCACGCCATTCGTCGGCAAGCCGGCGGTTGAGGTCGAGATAGAGGTTCGGATCACCCCACTCCGCGCTTGGCTGGATCTGCGTGCGCTCGCGGTTCTCGTTGAAGCTGGTAACGATGACCATGGCCGGCTGGGTGGCGATCGCGCCTTCCCAGGCGGCGATGAGGTAGCCGCCATGCTGCCGGTCGCGCTCCTGCCACGACGATGGATCGGTGCCACCCCACAGACCGCCCGGCATGACCGTGGCAACCCAGAGCTTGCTCGGATCGTAGCTGCGCAGGCGGCGTGCCCAGCCGGCAAGGGCGCGGCCCGGATCAGCATCCCAGGCGATGCTGTACAGGTGCAGCCCATCGAACGCATCCAGGTAGGAGATCGTTCCAGTGGCCGGTGAGGCATCGCCACCCTCAGCGATCCACACGCTAGTGCGATCAGGATCCACCTGCGCGCGAATGGCACGCCAGGCATCCTGCGGCGACTGGCCCGGTGCCCGCGGCACCTGCGGCAGCGCCCAGAAGACGAGCACTGGCCGGTCCTGGTAGCGCAGGTACCAGGGATTGGCTGCGTCCACCGCCAGGATGCGCTGGAGCTCGGCTACGAGGCTCGCCTGGTCCGGGTACATCTGGGGCTCAACGCCGGTGGCGAAGAAGAGCGGGCTGCCTCGCGCCGCCTGCACGATGCCCACGGCTGCCAGCGGCGTCCCGGGGCCGGTGCCCGTCTGGGAGACGATGAGCGCGTCGATTCCGGCGCGTACCGCATTGGCCGCATCCACCTCCCAGCCCTGCGTGAACTGCGGGTAGTACCACGCGAGCACCGGTGCTCCCGGCTGGACCGGGGCAGCATCTGTAGAGGGCGAGTCGGCCCGCGCCGCCGACGCGGGCAACATGCCGAGTGTGACCACGAGGCCGGCCGCAAGGGCAGCGAGTGCGAGGAGGAGACAGCGCAAGGGAAGCCGGGGTTGAGTATCTTGACTGGTCATGTTCGCGTAGTATGGCGGAGGGTTCGATGAAGTGGTCGGTGAGTAGCCATAATCTCTTACGCGCCGCGCGGCGGAGCGGCAGCACCCAGTCGGGAAGCGACGCGTGCCAGAGGCGAGGAGCATGGCAGGACGCGTGGTGGTTGTACAGCATCCATTGATCGAGCACAGCCTGGCCGCACTGCGCAGCAGCGAGACCTCGATGGCCGACTTCCGACGCTACGCGCGCCTGCTGACGCAGCTGCTGTGCTTCGAGGCGACGCGCGATCTGGCGCTCTGCGAGACAGTGGTCGAGACGCCGCTGGAGCGGACGGTCGCGAGGCGGCTGGCCGATGAGGTGGTGCTCGTGCCGGTGCTGCGCTCCGGCCTGGCCATGCTGGAGACGGTGAGCACGCTCTTCCCCGAGGCAAGGGTGGGGTTCGTGGGACTCGAGCGCGACGAGCAGACGGCAATCGCCCGCGGCTACTATCGCAAGCTGCCGGCGAACATTGCCGGCGCGCGGGTAATGATCCTGGAGCCGATGCTCGCCACCGGCGGCTCCGCGCTGGCCGCGCTGGAGACCGTGCACGCGGCGGGGGCAACCGACGCGCGGCTGATCTGCGTCGTCGCCGCACCCGAGGGCATCGCCGCCGTCCAGGCCCGCTGGCCGGAGGTCACCATCTACACCGCTGTCGTCGACCGCGGGCTCAATGATCGCAAGTTCATCCTGCCGGGGCTGGGCGACTTTGGCGACCGCTACTTCGGGACCGACCGGCTATAACGTGCGGGCCTGCAGCTGGTCGAGGAGGCGCTTCAGCTCCGGGGCGTAGCGCACGGAGAAGCGCGGCTGCAGCGCGAGCACTGCCTCCAGATAGGACTGCGCTTCCGCCGGCTGATCTGCAGCGGCCGCGATCGCGCCGGCATGGAAGAGCATCAGTGGGTCCTTGGACCCAAGGCGCAGCGCCCGGCGCGCATAGGGCAGCGCCTCGTCGGGCCGGCCGGCACGATAGAGCGCCCACGCCAGTACGTCTTCGGCATGGACGCTCTCCGGCCGGCGCTCATAGGCCACGCGTGCCGTCTGCAGCGCGGCCGCGCGCGCCGCCACGTCCACCGCGTGATCCGCCTCAAACAGCGCCATCTCGAGGTCCACATCCATCCCGTTCGCGCGCTGCAGCTGCGCTATGACGCGCACCAGGTCGTCGGCTTGCTGCGCCGCCGCCTGCTTGCCTAGCGCCCGGTAGACATCGCCTAGCTCGATCGCGTACTGGGGCCAGGGTACGTGCATCAGCGCCTGCTCATACAGCGTGGCGGCGCCCTTGAGATCGCCACGTGCAGCGGTGACCCTCCCCAGGCCGGCCAGCGCGTGAGCGTAGTCGGGGAGGAAATACAGCGCGGCGCGGTACTGCAGCTCGGCGTTCTCCAGATCACCACTAATGAAGTACAGGTTGGCCAGCTGGACCCGCGCCCAAGCCGTACCCTCGCTCCGATTATCCCCGGCATCCACCGCCTGCTGCATCGCGATGATCGCATTCGGTAGATCGCCGTGCAGCTCGCGCGCGTACGAGATACGGGAGAGTGACAGCTGATCCGGGCGCAGGTCGACCATCTGCTGCAGCGCGTGCACTGCTTCGTCGTAGCGCCCCAATTCGGTTGCCGCGTCGGCAACGATACCGTAGGCAACGTAGCCGCGCGGCGCCTGCTGGACCGCGCGCAAGCCCCATTCCAGCGCGGCGGCGAAGTCGTGCCGGGCGAGCGCGAGGCTTCCCATGCCGACCATAGCCAGCGCATTCTCCGGCGCCAGCTCGAGTGACTTCTGGAAGACTGCTTCTGCCTTAGGGTAGTAAGCGGGATCGCCGCTCTCGCGCACCTTCTGGAGATAGAGGCTGCCGAGCTGCGCGTAGCGTGCCGCTGAGAGCGGGTCATCCGGCATTCGCTTGAGCTGCTCCTGGAGCTGTGCCACTGCCGGATCGGTCGTGGACCACGCCGGCGTCTTGCCGACGGCAAATGGCTGGATGGGGAGGGGTGCGCGCCCGCTGGGGCGGGCCCAGCCGGCGTTGTGGAGCAGCGGCGCACCTTCGATGGCCGACACGAGCCGCGGCCCCGCCTGCACCGCGGCCACGGCGAGCAGGCACAGCGACGCACCGAACGCCACGATTGGCCAACGCGCCACACTCAGTCTCCTTAACTCTGCTTACTCGACCTTCGACTCGACGCGAGCAGCGCGGCTTCGCTGGCTGGTAGAGCGAAGACACGCGCTGCTCGCGACTCGCGACTCCAGTGGCCGCCTACAGACCGCCGCACATGGCCTTGATCTGGTCGGCGCTCACCGTGCTACTGGCCTGGAGCAGGGGCGCATTGCCGATCTGTGCTGGATCGGAGACGTACGCGCCAATCGAGCCATCGCCATTGAGGCGATAGACGCGGCCGCTGCCGCAGCGGATGAACTGGAAGGGGGTTCTGATGTCGCTGGTGTAGTAATCCGTCCCGCGGTGTGGCGTAGCCAGGTAGGGGAACGCCGGCAGGAACGGCACATCGTTGGCATCCACCCCATCGCCGAGCACGCCCGCGGCCGGATCCGGCGTGAACTCCGGATGCACGAGCGGATAGGTTGCGCCGGCGAGGGCGCGTAGCTCGATGTCGACCACGTCATCCTCGAGGCGACGACCGTTCGGGAAACCGCGGATGTCGCCGCCGAGCGCCCCCAGCCGGTTCCCCTCGCCAATCTTGGTCGGCGGGGTGGCCAGGTTCAGGCGCAGCATCTCGGCGCCGGTTGATGCCCCGCCCGGCACGTTCATCGGCGCCGTCGCACCCGGCAAGCCGAGCACGGAGCCAGGAATGCCGGTGAGGAACACTGCGACCAGGTCGTCACGCGGGGTGGGCGGCACCTTGATGCCATAGAGAGCATTCAGCAGGCGCGTCGGCTCTGGGTCTTGCACCAGCGGCAACGCCCCGGCAGCCACATCCTGCGATGGGTCGAGTGCGTTGAAGGCATCCTTGAGCCCCAGCGGGATGACCGCCTCGTTCACCAGCGGGCTGCCCAGGCGCGAGACCTGCACCCAGTCACCGCTCGCACTCGAGGCGCCGGCGCTGAGCACTCTGGTTGCCTGGCGGCTGGCGGTCGTCCAGCCGCCGATGACCGCGTTCGGCGCACCAAGCCCGGCAACCGGCTGGCCGTCGGCCGTCACCTGCGTGATGGGCACCTGCAGCACGATGGCCAGCACGTTCTGCCCGGCCAGGCCATCGACGCCACCTCCCTGGTTCCCAAAGGCTTTGCGGATCGAGAGCAGGTCGAACGTGGTGCCGAGATCGACGAAAAACGGATCGTCGCGCGGCCCGGCGAAGACCTGGCCGCCGCCGGCGAGCGGTTTGATGGCGGCCTGCGCCAGCGCATTGTAGTCGGGGATCGACTTCGGGCCGATATTGGCCGGCGGCACCGGGACACCAGTCGCCAGATCCTTGCGCCCGGTGGAGTCTACGCGTGTAACCGTGTAGGTCTGGTAGACGTTCAGGTTCGGATCATCGAGCGACTTGATGGGCCCGGTGTTGTAGAGAAAGGTTTTCGGATTGCGCACTGTGGTCTTGAAGCGGAACTCGTAGGTGATATCCGCCTTGTTGTCGCCGTTGTTGTCGATCTTAATGGCGTACAGCACGTCATCGCCGAAGCGGTACCAGTTCGGCCCGCCGTTCGGCTGCTGCATGGGATAGTAGGCAGCGACGGACGTCACCGTGCCATTATTCTCCGGGCTGGTGAACATGTAGAAATCGGTGCCGTCGGCGGCCGGATCCTGCGAGATCAGCGGCGCCTCGCGGTGGCTGGACGCGCCCGCGCGCGGCGAATCGGGCGCAGTGGCCACCGCGAGCGCTGCCAGGGGCAGGACGACCGCCGACGCGAGCATGGCGATCGCCTGCGCAGCCTGTAATCGGGGCATAAGCGACTCCTTCTTGGCGTGCTTTAGCCGTCGAGCGCCGCGCGCCGGCGCTTGATCGGCCACAAACGGGAAGCCGGTACCGCTTCGTGGCTCTAGTACGCGCCGCGTGGCTGGCTGGATCACTGCCTGAGGAGCGCCCGCTCACTTCCGTCGGCTTGCGTGGTGATGAAGTCACGGCTATGCTGCGCTCTAAGGTGTCGGACGCAGACACACCTCCTGCTCTCCGCGGCCGGGACGACGCCGCGGATGACCGGCGGCTGGCTTTTCTCGCCGAGGCCAGCCACGTGCTCGCCTCGTCGCTCGACTACGCCACCACGCTCGAGAGCGTGGCGCGGCTCATGGTGCCGGCGGTGGCCGACCTCTGCGTGGTCGACATGGTGGCAGACGACGGCACGATCCGCCGGCTGGCGGCGGCCGTGGCTGATCCGGCCAAGGCGCCGCTCGCCCGCGAGCTGCAGCGCCGGTACCCGGTCAACCCAGCCCGGCCACGCGGTGTGCCCACGGTGCTGCGCACCGGCCAGCCGGTAATCCACGTCGAGGTTACGGATGAGCTGCTGGAAGCGGTGGCGCAGGACGCAGACCACCTGGCGCTCCTGCACGCGCTGGACTTCCATTCCACGATGCTGGTCCCCCTGGCGGCGCACGGTCGCACGCTTGGCGTCATCACCTTCGTACGCGGCCGCGCGCGGGCGCCGTACGCCAAACGTGACCTGGCACTGGCGCTCGACCTCGCCGGCCGCTGTAGCCTGGCGATTGAGAATGCGCGGTTGTATGGCGCCGAGCGCGCGGCACGAGAGCGGCTCCAGGCATTCTTGCATCGGCTGGTGGAGGTGCAGGAAACAGAGCGGCGCCGGATTGCGCGCGAGCTGCACGATGAGCTGGGCCAGGGCCTCACCGGCCTCAAGCTCCTGCTGGAGATGGCCGCGGCGGCCCCCACCAGGAGTGGCCAGCTCGATACGGCGCTCTCATTGATTGGCGAGCTGATCACCTGGGTACGCACGCGCTCGCTCGAGCTGCGCCCGGCCATTCTCGATGATCTGGGCCTGCTGCCGGCTCTGCTATGGCACCTGGATCGCTACACGACCCAGACCGGCGTGCACGTCGACTTCCGCCACAGCGGGCTCGACCGGCGATTCCCCCCGGAGGTGGAGACAGCCGCCTATCGTCTGGTGCAGGAGGCGCTGACGAACGTGGCACGCCATGCCCGCACGCGGGAGGCGGCGGTGCGGGTGTGGTTGAGTAACAATCGGCTGTGCCTGCAGATCGAAGACCAGGGTGCCGGCTTCGACCCCTGGGGGGTGCAGCGTGGCAGTGCCACCAGCGGCCTGACCGGCATGCGCGAGCGAGCTGAGATGCTCGGCGGCCAGCTGGCGATCGATGCGGCGCCGGGCGCGGGCACACGCCTGGTGGCAACGCTGCCGCTGCAGGCACGGCCCGCACCACCGCTCTGGCCGGCGCCGCGCCCGGTGCGAGCGGTGGCGAAGGACGGTAAAGGCGATGGCTAGCCGGCGCACAACGACCCTGGTCATCGCCGACGATCATCCCATCGTGCGGGCTGGCCTGCGCGCGCTCCTGGCCGCCGAGCCGGACCTCCACGTTGCCGGTGAGGCCGCGAACGGGCTCGAGGCGATGCAGCTCGTGGAGCGCCTGCGGCCCGATGTGCTGGTGGTGGATGTGCTGATGCCGGGGCTGAACGGGCTGGAGGTGGTGCGGCAGGTGCGCCACCGCGCACCCCACGTGCGGGTGGTGGTGCTCTCCATGCATGCCAGCGAAGCCTACGTGCTGGAGGCGCTGCGCCACGGCGCCGCCGGCTACGTGCTCAAAGATTCGAGCACCGACCACCTGGTCCAGGCAGTACGTGAAGTGGCTGCCGGGCGGCACTTCCTGAGCCCACCGCTGACCGAGCGCGCCATCGAAGCGTACATCACTCGCGCTCAGACCGCCGTTCGCGACGCCTACGAGATGCTCACCACGCGCGAGCGAGAGGTGCTGCAGCTTGTGGCTGAAGGAGCAACCACGGCCGACATCGCTGGCCGCCTCTCGCTGAGCCCACGCACGGTCGAGATGCACCGCGGGAACGTCATGCGCAAGCTCAATCTGCACACGCAGACCGACGTCATCCGCTATGCGCTGCGCCGGGGGATCATCGCGCTCGATGCTATGCCCACGCCCACGCCGCCGCCAGAGCCTCAGTAGCCGGCACAGCGCGAACTACCGGAGCATGCCCGCCGGAACTACCGTGGCGCTACGGTAGCGGCCGCGCGCGTGGTGCCATACGCTGGTACCAGGACTTGTGGCAAGTCACGCGCCGCACCGCTGGCAACGCGAGTAGAGAGCGGGATGACCGACTTGGCGGCAGCAGCGAGACAGATGGCCATTGGCGCGGATGGCAAATGGCGCGGCGGCGCCACGGGGTGCGCCGCCGCGAGCATTGGCGCGGCGAGCGACGCCACCCTGCTATGGTTGATCGGTGCGCGTGATGGCGCGGCACTGGAGGCGCTGTATGAACGCCACCACCGGGTGGCGATGGGTCTGGCCATGCGCCTCCTGCGCAACCGGCAGGAGGCCGAGGATGTGGTGCAGGAAGCCTTTCTGACCGTGTGGCGCCAGGCTGCTACGTACCGAGCGGAGCGAGGCAGCGTGCGCAACTGGCTACTCTCGATCGTCCACCACGGTGCGGTGAGCCAGCTGCGCCAGCACCGGCAGGTGCAGCGGCCGACGACCATGGACAAGCCGACGCCGGAGCTCCCGGACGAAACCGAGGCCGACGTGCTGGGACAGGCGGTGCGGCACATGGAGGCCGAGCGTGTGCGGGCAGCCTTGCTCGCACTCCCTGCCGAGCAGCGGGAGGCGTTGCGGCTGGCCTACTTCAGTGGCCTGACCTGCCAGCAGATCGCCGACCACGCCCGAGTGCCGCTGGGGACAGTGAAAGGGCGCCTACGCCTCGCCCTCCAGAAGCTACGCCGTTCACTCCAGGCAGAAAGCCTTGCATAATGGCGTGGAATGGCCTGGGGCCCATCCAGCGGTGGTTACAAATGGCATAGGGAAGGGGAGCTGGCCGGTGTCCCGTCTACCGCTGCACGACGCGCCGGGCGTGCTCACGACCGACCAGCGCCACGCGCTCGAGGCCCAGGCTGCGGCCTACGCCCTGGATGCACTCGACGACGAAGAGACCGCGCAGTTCGAGCAGCACCTGGCCACGTGCAGCCTCTGCCGGCAGCTCGTGGCCGAGGCGGTAATCGCCGTGTCGTACCTGCCGAGCCTCGTCGGGCCCCATGAGGCGTCGCAGGTGCTACAGGAGCGCATGCTGGCGGCCGCGCGAGCGCATCCGGAAGCGTGCGCGCCGGCCGAGCGGCGCCTGGTGCCTGCCACCGCCGAGCGGCGAGAATCGGAGCGCCGGAGGCCGTGGTGGCAGCGCTTGCGGCCGGGCGGGGAGCCGGCACTGGCGTGGGCCACCGTCGTGCTCCTGCTGTGCATGCTGGGCTTAGGCACCTGGAGCGCCTCACTCCGGCAGCAGGTACAGGTGCAGGCTGCGCGCGCAGCCCAGTATGAGGCCGCGCTCGAGACAGTGGCCGGCGGCCGAGTGGTGGCGCTGGCGCCCGCCTCGGCGGCGGCGCCTCGCACTGCCCGCGTGGCGCTCATCGTTCCACCGGCCGGCAGTGGCGAGCCGCCGCGTCTGGTGATCTCCAACCTGGCACCACCGGCACCGGACCGCAGCTACCAGCTGTGGCTGATCGATGGCCAGACGCCGCGTGATGCTGGCGTCTTTCGCAGCCGCGGTGCCACCGCCGAGATCGTGCCGGTGCAGGGCGATCCCAGCCGCGCCACGGCGGCAGCAATTACCATCGAGCCGGCCGGCGGTAGCCGGGCGCCGACGGCGCCGCCCATCCTCGCTGCACTGCTCCCTCCCCCATAGAGCGCCGGACGAAGGACGAAGTCGCGGCGCCGTCTACAGGCCCCAGCGCTCGTCGATCGGCCGCTGATACTCGCGCGCCGTGCCGCTGAGCACGTCCTCCACGCGCACCACCTGCCCCGTGGCCGACGATTCATAGATGGCCAGCGCGATCGCCTTGGCGCGCATGCCGGCCTCGCCATCGATCTCCGGTGGCCGGCCGTCGCGAATGGCGGTCAGAAAGTCGTAGATCTCCAGTGCGAAGCCATCGGTCAGGCCATGGGGGAAGAGACGCTGCCGGCCGGCCTCACCGAGCGCCCTCAGGTACTCCTCGTAGTACGTCTGCAGCGGGACGGTCGTGCCGTCGAGCAGCACCACCTGCGACTCGATACGTGGGCCGTGAAAGGCATCGTTGGGCTCCACGATGGCGCCGCGGGTACCGTAATAGGTGACGGCGCTGAAGCGGTGCCCGGGCAGTGCCGAGCTGACCGACCACGTGCCCACCGCGCCGCTCTTGAACGTGATGGTGGCCATGAAGGTGTCCTCGGTCTCCACGGGCACGAGCGCGCCGTCGCGCCGCATCACCCGCGGGCTGAGCTGCAGCACGCGGCCGAAGCATGTCTCGGCCTCACCGTAGAGATAGCGAATGGTGTCACAGAAATGCGCGCCGCTATCGATCACCGGCCCGCCTCCGGAGAGCGCAAGCTCGCGCCGCCACACCCAGGGCACCCCGGCCGGCTGGCCGGCGGGCGCCGCCGCCACCGGCCCCCCACCCTGGGGCGTGGGCGGCCGCACGCGGATGGAGTAGAAGGCCGTCGGAGCGCCGAGCAGGCCGCGCTCGTGGAAGAGCCAGTGGGCGGTGCGCGGGCCGGGCATGCGCCGGATATTCTCCGCCGTGGCCAGGATACGGCCGTTACGCTGGCCGCAGCGATGAGCTGCTGCGTGGCGCGCAACGTCACGCCGATCGGCTTTTCGATCTGGACGTGCAGGCCGGCATCGAGGCAGGCAATGCCGGCAATGTGGTGCAGGAAGTGGGGCGTGCAGATATCGGCCGCCTCGGCATTTCCATCCTGCAGGAGCGCCTCCACACTGGTAAAGACGCGCGGGTGCACCGTCTGCCAGCGGGCGGCTTCATCGGCCGCCGCCTGAGCCCGCTGCCGGTCGGCATCGCAGACGGCGACGAGGTCGAACAGCTCCGGCTCCTGCTCCTTGATCGCAGCGTAGCCGGCCATGTGCCGCTGCGAGATCCCGCCACAGCCAATGAGTGCCAGCCGTATGGCCATCGTCTCTCCTTTTGCTCCTCGTTTATGTTCTGGCGTTTGCTCCGCCATCTCCGCAAGTATTCGCCGACGACCGTGTACCGTGGGACGGTCGCGCCCGCGGCTCACCCTCCGGCGGCGGCCAAGAGGCGCGCCATCGCTTCCAGACCAAGGCGCGCGCTTTCTTCGGGAGTGAGCCCGGCCAGGCGTGGGCCGAGCACCTCCATGGCAAGAAAGCCTTCGAAGCCGGTATCGCCGATGGCGCGCAGCCAGTCTACCAGCGGGATGACGCCCTCGCCCGGCACCAGCCGGTCCTGGTCGAGCAGCTGATCGCGCGGGAGCGCTTTGGCGTCGTTGACATGCAGAATGACGATCCGCTCCGGCGGTGTCTGGCGGATGGTCTCCAGCGTATCGCCGGCCGCGTACCAGTGGTACGAATCGAGCGTGAGCCCCACGTGCCGCACGCCGGCCTCATCGAGCAGCTGGTTTGCCTCGGCCATCGACTGGACGAAGGGATGCGGGCGCTCCAGGCGCAGCGTGCGCACGCCGATGAACTCGACCCCCAGCCGCACGCCGGTGCCATCGAGCGCGGCGTCGAGCCGCCGCAGGCGCTCGACCACCACCGGCCACAGGTGCTCCCTGGGCTCGTCGACGCGGCCGGGCAGCACCGTGCCGGTGGGCAGCGCGCCCAGTGCCGCTGCCTCGCGGGCATTGGGCGTGACGGCGGCGAGCGCCGCCTCGAACTCCGCTGCCGGGTCGGTCAGCCGCGCGGTGAAGACGCCACCGATCGTCGCGGGTGCGACCCCGTAGCGAGCCAGTAGCGCGCGCACGGCTGCCGGGCCGCCGGCGGCCCGCACCTCCGCCAGCGTGAGGTCAAGCCCCGGGTAGCCAACGGCAGCGGCGAGCGCTGCCTTCTCCTCGAGCGAGAGCTTGGCGCCGCGCAGCTGCGATCCGTGCAGCGTGGGTCGAATGCGTTGCTCCATCTCCTGAACTCTCCTCAATTGCCGGTTCCTGCCCTTGGCGCGAGCCGCTGCTTTCCATAGCCAGCCTGCATGGTAGCAGCGCTGGCGGCGGCGCGGCCCCATGCTGGCCGCCGCGAGACTCCACGTGCTACGACGTAGCGAGCAGACGGAACAGACGGAGCACGAACCGCTATAGACGCTATAGATAAGGAGAAGGGCGCAATGAAGAAGGCGATCATGAACGGCTGCTTTCCCAGCAGCATGTCGCTGCCGGAGCGCTTCGAGCTGGCAGCGGAGGCAGGCTTCCAGGGCATCGAGATCGGGCTGGCGCAGCAGGGCTTCTTCTCGTTCGAGGGGCCGGCGGGCGACGTCCAGGAGGTCGCGGCGCTGGCGCGCAAAACCGGCGTGGCCATCTCCGGCATGCTCGCCGGGCCGATGTGGCAGTTCCCGCCGACTGCGAACGATGGCGCGGTGCGCGAGCAGGCCAAGCGCATGGTGCGGCGGAGTATCGAGGTGGCCGCCGACCTGGGGGTCGACACGCTCCTGCTCGTCCCCGGCAAGGTGGAAGCCGAGGTGCCCTACGGCGTAGCCTGGGAGCGAGCGCAGCAGTTCATCCGTGACCTGCTGCCCGATTGTGAGCGGCACCGCGTGACGCTGGCCGTGGAGAATGTGTGGAACAAGATGCTCTACACGCCGATGGAGATGAAGCTGTTCATCGACCAGATCGGGCATCCGCTGGTGGGGGCCTATTTCGATGCTGGCAACCACGTACCCTTCACCTGGCCCGAGCACTGGCCGCCGGTACTGGGGGAGCGGATCAAGCGCGTACACGTCAAGGGCTTCAACAGCAAGGCCGGCTATAGCTTCACCGGCTTCGTGCGGCTGCTCGATGGCGACATCGACTGGAAGAAGGTGATGGACGCGCTGCGGGGCATCGGCTACGACGGCTGGGTGACGATCGAGATCGGCGCCAGCCGGGGCGACCCGCGGCGATCGATCCACGAATACTCGGCCGACATGGACACGCTCCTGGCGCTCTAGTGGAGGCAGTCTACCGCGGTGCGTCGTCGCTGGCTGGTCCCCCTCTTGGGGGATTGGCCGGCGATCTTTGTTTGCGGCTTGCTAGAGTGCGTGGCTGAACATTCTTGCTCCCAAGCCAACACCTGGGGACTGGCAAGCCAGCATCACGGGCCGAGGCGCAAGCGCAAGGCGGGAAGCAGCGATGAGGGGCTGCGCTGGCGCCGTCGGGCTTGCCTGGGGAGGGGAAAGGTGGTCAATACATGGTGCTTGGCGAGTGGAGCGGGCTCCACAAGGCGGAGCCCAGGCGCAGGCTGCCCAACGTAGCGCGGCAGGCAGTGCGTCCTTTCCGGCGGCGATTCCCAGCCATTACGCGATTACTGCTCCTGGCCAGCCTGCTACCCGGGCTGCTCCCACCCCCGGCGGTGTTCGCGCAAGCCGTGCCGCCGGGGAGCACACAGACCGCGGCACCGGCACCAGGACCGGCACCCACGCCCGGCGCCAGCGCCGCGGCGACCGACCAGCCCATCGTGCCGCCCGACGTTGCCGACCTCAGGCAGCCCTTGATCAGCATGCCGACCTTGCTGATCTTCAGCGGCACGGTCGAGCTACGACCTGACGAGGACAGTCCCTGGCAGCCGGCCGCGAACGGCCTGCCGCTGCGCAGCGGGATGAGTATCCGCACCGCGGCCTCCGGCTATGCCATGGTGGCCTTCCGTGACGGCACCACGCTCACCCTCGACCCAAGCACGGAGATCACGCTGGCTGCCAATAGCGACGAAGACGACGAAGAGCGAGAGCTGATGGCGGCCGCCGCCGATGACACGTCTGAAACCTATGACGAGACGGAGATGGATGTCCTGGCGGTGCAGGCCTTCATGAGCGGTGCCTATGACCCAGAAGACGACAATGGCGATGACCTGCCGGATATGGAGCCAGCCGAGGCTGACCAGGAGGACGACGACCAGGTGCTGGCCGCGCTGGCGCTGATGGCCGGCCAGGTCTCGCCGGCCCAGACAGCCGGCCAGGAGGCCATGCCGGAGGGGGATCTGACGCTGCCGGCCGTGCTGGTGCAGCAAGCGGCTGAGGAGCCAGACGATGTCGCCACCATCGATGACCTTGCGGCCGACGCCGCCGCGTACCTGGACGGCACGCTGGCGGACGATGACCCAAGCCCACTCGATTCTGCCGACCTGGCCGGCTTGCTCGACGATGCGGCCCAAGATACCGGCACGGCCGCCGACGCGGTGACGAGCCTGCAGGTAATCATCACGCTCAAGGGCGGCCAGGTGTGGGCCAAGGTGGAAGGCCAAGCAGACCCTCGCTCCGCCTACGTGATCGAGGTGCCTGGTGGCTCGATCATCAGCCAGGGCGCCACCTTCTCCACGCGCGTTGCGCCCGACCAGAGCGCGCAGGTGCACGTGGTGACCGGCACGGCAACGCTGACCACTCCAGCCACCCCGGATGACCTCACCCTGACCCTGGCTGCCGGCGAGCAGTCCTGGATCTGGCCCGATCAGACGCTGAGTGGCATCGAGGAGCCGGGCGCCCCGGCGCGGGCGCTGCGTATTGCCTTGAACACGCCGGACGTGCTCTATGTCTGCGACCGGCTTGGCCGGTGCGCCGGGCAGCTGCCGGTAGTGGGGCTGCCGATTGCCGTCCAGGTCAACCAGATCCCCGGTGCCTTCTATACCGGGCCGGCGGCGGCCGATCAGGTTTCGCCGCCGGCCGGCTTCGAGGATGATGCGGGCGCGCAGGCGCTGAGCAAGGCGGCGACCGGCGTGCAGTATCTGGTGATTCCCGACCCGCTGGATGCGTATAACGTCGTGCTGCAGTTCAACGCGGCGAATACGCTGGCCCGGCTTCTGAACGATCCCTCCACGCTCGACGACCAGACGGAGGAGCACAGTGACTACGTGCTGGAGGTCGCCGGGCTCGTCGCCAATGAGGTCGCCAGCGCAGACGCCACCACGGGGAGCCTGGTGCCCGGCACACGGCAGGAGCTGAGCTTCACCGTGGCTCCCACCGCGTCCCCAGTCCCAGCCGGTGGCGAGTCCCTGCAGATTGGGCCCATCAGCCGGCCCGAAGAGCGCGATGAGCTGCAGGAAGCACTCGACGGCTATCTGGTGGGCGTGGTGCCCGGCGCCCGCACGGTGAGCCTAGCCGACCTGGCCGCGGCGGTGCAGGCAGCAGCTCTGGTCCCGGCCTCAGTAGGCAGCCAAGCCAGCGCTCAGGGCACTGCGACCGAGGCCGGCGCATCGCGCTCCGACACGGACCTGCAGCCACAGGTGATTCGGGCGGCCTTCCTCTTCGCAGGGAAGCAGGCACCGCCAGCGGCGCCGAGCGCGGCGGCCCTCGATGCGCCAGCAGGCTGCTGCAAGTGGCTCAAGAAGGCGTTCAACACCGTCAAGAACGTGGCGACGAAGGTCGTCAAGACGGCGGTGGCGGTGGTCAATCCGATGCCGCTGGTCAAGAGCCTGGCGAATCCGAAGACGTTCTTCACCACCGTCCTCGATACCGTGGTCAATCGCGGCGTGCTGGGCATTGCCCGAGTGGGCTTCGATGCGATCAAGGGCGTGCAGCAGATTACCGGCGTGCGCATCCTGCCCAAGGGCGTGGAAAACGTGCTCAATAAGGTCGAGCAGGGCATCGATAAAGTGACCCAGACGCTGGGCAACGCGATTGGCAGTGTGATGCCCTGGCCAAAGGCGGCCAAGGCTCTGGAGAAGCTGCCCGATGGGCCCACCGCAGCCGACCTCGGTCCCATGGCGCCGGTCATCTCCGCCGGCATTATGGCCCATTCACATGCCAGCAAGCGGGCCAGCACGACGACGCACCTGCCACCGACCAAGCGGGGCCCGATGCTGGCGCGGATGCCGGCTGCCTCGCGAGCCAACACGCTGGCGCACCTGCCAGCCAAGCCGCGGGCGCAGCTGCTCAAGCAGCTGCCGCCGAAGCAGCAGGTGAAGACGCTCTCCATGCTGCCGAAGAAGCAGCAGCTGAATACGATCAAGAACATGCCGCCGAAGCGCCAGACGCTGCTGCAGCGCGCGGTGGAGCTCCAGACCGACCAGGTCAGAGAGGAGATCGATAAGCAGGCGGCTGCGTACCTGCTGGAGCACACCAGCGCCGGGCGAGCGCTGCAGAGCCGGCTGCCTCCCAGCTGGACCTCTGAAGAAGGGAAGCAAGCCTGGAGCGACATCTACCGGGGTGCCAGGGTAGCGAGCCGGCTGCGTGACGCGCACCGGGCGGCCAGTGGCGGCACGAGCAATCAAGCCGCGCTTGCGCGCTCGCGAGCCGGGACGCGGATGATGGCGAGCCGAGCCTCAGCGCGAGCGATCGCCAGGCCCGCCTCCGAGCGCCGCGCCTTCACCCTCCAGCGCCAGAATGCTATTCGCGATCTGGACCAGCAGCACAAGACGCAGGTGGCGGAGGCGCGCACCCAGCTCCAGCGCCAGAATGCGCTCTCTCCGGCCGCGCGCCAGCGACTGGACGCGCAGAAGCAGGCGCACACGGCCAAGCTGGCCGGGCTACGATCGGATCCACGCCTCCAGAACCTCGGTGCTCGCCAGGCTCAGGCCATTACCCGGCGCACAAGCCAGCTCAATGGCGCGCCGGCAATTCGGGTACGGCCCCCCTTCCTCCTGGATATGGCCAGGACAGCGAGGCAGAACGCTGAGCAGCAGCGCCAAGCGCTCAAGAAGGCAGCCCAGCCGCCGCGGATTGCTCCATCGGTGGCTGCCCTGCAGCTGGCTGCCTTTCCCTTCGCGGCTGCTGCGCAGGCGCAGCAGAACGGCACGCTGGCGGCAGCCGCGGGGAGCGGCGGAGGTGGAAGTGGGGCCGGCACGAACGCGCCGACCACGGGGACCGGACCGGGAGCTTCGCCCACCAGCACGCCGCGCCCAACGCAAACGGCCACCCCCAGCGCAACAGTGACTCCACAGCCTCAGACCAGCTCATCGAGCGACACGAATGAAGGGCCGGCATCACCGGCGGCACCGACCGCCACACCCACCCTCACGCCCACCAGCACCGCCACACCCACCCTCACGCCCACGCCCACCAGCACCGCTACACCCACCGCGACCCCTACCAGCACCGCCACACCCACGCCGGCAGGCTGCTCCAGCAGCTGCCTCTACTGGACGCAGTACACGGTTAACGTTATTCGGCGAGCGCCTACCTCGGGCAGCCCCATGGAGACCTTGATCAGCACCGGGCTGAGAAATCCCTTTGGCGTGGCGCTTGACCTCACGGGGGGCAAGATATACATCGCCGACGGTAACACCCCGGCGATCAAGCGCGCCAACCTCAACGGCAGCGCGGTGGAGACCCTGGTAAGCAGCGGGCTGGGCCGCCCGATCGGCATTGCCGTCGACCATAACGGCGGCAAGGTCTATTGGACCGACGAGGGCAACGGGACTGTCAAGCGCGCCAACCTCGATGGCAGCGCGGTGGAGACGCTCGTCAGCGGGCTCAATAGCCCGCAGCAGGTCACCCTCGATCTCTCGGCCGGCAAGATGTACTGGGCCAGCCAGAGCAAGATTCAGCGCGCCAGCCTCGACGGCTCTAGTGTGCAGGATCTGGTCACCACTGGCATCACCTTCGGCGAAGGCATCGCTCTCGACGCTGCCGGAAAGGTCTATTGGACCGATATCTCGGGGAACACCATTAAGCGGGCCAATCTGGATGGCTCAGGCGTGGAGACACTGATCTCCAGCGGTCTGAACCGGCCGGCAGGGCTGGTGATCAGCACGAGCACAGGCAAGATGTACTGGGCTGACAGCGGGACAGGCAAGATCATCGTAGCCAACCTGGACGGCACCTCGGTACAAGATGTCATTACCGGGATCAGCAGTCCCTATGGGCTCGCGCTCAGCTCCTGATCACAAACCGGCACCAGACCCTGCGGCCAGCGCACGTGGAGCACATGCACTGCCCCGATGAAGAACGTAGGCCATGACGGCTGGAAGGCTCTCGCCATCACGGCCGTTATGGCCTACGTCACCATCATGGGGCATAGCGGGGTGGAACCGTACAGGCTGCTGGTATCGTACTTCCCTGTAGGGTGCGCGTGCGCGCACGGCTTTGGGATGGCGCATGGGCCACCTCTGGACATGGATGCAGCTTGGACCGCGGTTGCGCCTGCTGATGGTGCGCACCTACGCCTTTGGCGCCGCGGCGGTCGTGCTGCCGCTGGCGCTGTATCTCACCCTTCGTCTCAGTCCAGACCCCATCCTCTCAGTACCGCGAGGGCACTTCGTCGTCGTGAGCGCCGTCTCACTGGGCGCCGCCGCATTTGCCGCCGCCGTCGGCTGGGCAGCCCATCACCTACGTAACCTCCAGATCACCTTCCTGGCCCTGGCCTTCTTCTCCCTGGCCGCCTTCTTTAGCCTCCACGGGCTCACCACGCCCGGGATTCTGCTGGGCCCCAATAACGTGGTCGCGGTGGCGGTGAACTTCAGCCTTGGCAGCGCCGCTGTCTTTCTTGCCCTGGCCACCCTGCCGGCGACGGTGTGGCCGCTGCGCTGGCTGAGCAGGCACCAGCGGGCGCTGGTGGCCGCATGGGCGGCGCTGGTGGTGCTCCTGTGCACCAGCGGCCTGCTCGCGCCGCCACTCTGGAGCGGCGTCACGCCGCCAGCAAGCGCGGCCGACGCAAGCACCGCCGGTCTTGATCACCTCAATGGCAGCACCGGCTCCGTAGCCGCCGAGGCGAGCCCGCCGGCGGGGCCCACGCAAGACAGCACCAGCAGCGGGTACGGCCCTGATCCCGCGGCGGGCTCGGCCGGGTACGATCTTGCCGGCGGCTCCGCCAGCGTAGCGGACACAGCGCCACACGCTCTTCATGAGGGGCAGGCCGCCTCCGGATACGGGCGGGTGATCATCGACGGATGGGACGTCGCCGTCGTCATGCTCTCGGCCCTTGCCTTGACGCGCTTTCTTCGGGCCTACCGCTACGCGCGCCAGCCCCTGCAGCTCTCGCTGAGCCTGGCCTCGGCCTGGCTGCTGGTGGCGCAGATCATCGCCGCCACCTCCACCGTCTGGCGGCTGAGCTGGTGGCTCTACCACTTCCTGCTGCTCGCGGCGGTGCTGGCCATGCTCTACGGCCTGGTGCGCTATCACACGTCGAGTGGCTCCTGGCTGAGTGGCCTTCAGGCCCTGTTCCATGCCGACCCGCTCGAGCGCCTGGCGCGCGGCCTTTCGCCCGGGCTGGCCAGCCTGGTGACTGCCACCGAGGTGCGTGATGCCTACACCGCCGGCCATGGCCGGCGCGTGGCCGAGCTGGCCATTCGCATTGGCCAGCTGATGGGTCTGCCCCCGGAGGCGCTGCGTGCCCTGGCTCAGGGCGGCTGGATCCACGACCTCGGCAAGATCGGCGTACCGGACCACATTCTCAATAAGCCCGGTGCCCTCACGCCGGAGGAGCGGGCGCTGATCGAGGCTCATCCCGAGCACGGCTATCGCATTGCGGTGGGGCTCGGCACGCTGGCCGATGAGCTGGACCTGATCCGCTACCACCACGAGCGGTGGGACGGCAGTGGCTATCCCAGCGGCCTGCGCGGGCCGCGGATTCCGGTGCTGGCCCGGATTCTGGCCATTGCCGATGTGTACGATGCGCTGACCAGCCGTCGCGCCTACCGCGAGCCCTGGACGCCGGAGCGTGCGCTTGCCCACATCCGCAGTGGCGCAGGCAGCCACTTCGACCCGGCGTGTGTCACCGCCTTCGAGCAACTGATGGCAGCCGAGGAGCTCGAGCTGGCAGCACGACACGGCACCGCCGCTGAAGCGAGCCACTGAGCCCGCTGCAAATCCCTGGACCTGGATCGGAAGGAAGCGTGGCGGCAGGTGCAGCCGATTGGGCCGCGATGAGCCGCAGGGCGTTGCCTGGAGTGCTGCCGGTCGGTCGCCCTACCGCACCAGCAGGCCACGGGAGGAGTTCTAACCGCGGCGAGAGACACTCCTTCCGCAGCCGGCCGGTGCGGTGCTGCCGGGCGGCCACTACATGGAGAACGTATAGAACGTGAGGAGCGGCTGGCTGCCCAGCACGTTCACTCCCACGGTGATGACGTCGCCCGAGGCGATGTTGTTATTGTTCAAGAAGTTCTGGACCGTGTTGCTGTTGAGGAAGTTACTGAGGATGGTGCTGTTATTCAGGCTTCGGTTCAGAACGCTGACGTCGCGCACCAGATCGCTCAGCACGTGGATCTCATTGCCGTTCAGAACGTCGGTGAGATTGAGAATCTGTGCCTTGTTGAGCACGTCGTTCAGGAAGGTGGCGTTCTGAAGCAGATTATTCAGCACATTCTGCACCTGGACATTGGCGACGACGTCCACGGCCGCGTTGATCAGCCCGGCGAGCACCTGGGCGAAACGGCTGGCCTGGTTCTGGTCGTTTCCGGGCCCTTGCTGCGCGAAGGCGAGGCCGCTGCCCGATCCGAGCAGCGCGGCCAGGCTCGCCGCCGAGGCCCCGGCGGCAAAGATACGCCGATTGGTCATTACATTACCCTCCCAGTTCTCTGGTTTGGTTGGCTGTGCGCTTGGTCGGGCCCGACAAGAAGTTGCAAAGCAAGGCCTGTGCCGCCGGCCAGGCCTCCAGCCGTGGCAGCTGGCGTGGCGCAATGGCTCCAGAGGCGCAACCACCACCGAACCCGGCCTCGGCGACCGGGCTGCTCAAGCCGCGGTCACGGCAGGAGCTGCTCGCTGGTGACGGGATCTGCTACTGCGGATGGGGACGCAAGGGAAGCTTCGCTGCGGTCACGATAGGGATGGGGACGCAAGGGAAGCTTCGCTGCGGTCACGATAGGGATGGGGACGCAAGGGAAGCTTCGCTGCGGTCACAATAGGAGCTGCTCGCTGGTGACGGTGGGGCACCAGAATTTCTCGATGTATTCCACCACCAGTCGCGTGCCCTCCTCGTGGCTGACGTAGGGTGGCCGGGCCGGGTTATACATTGCATCGGTCAGGTCGCGAACGAGGGCCACCTCGAAGCCCCAGCGCACCAGCTGCTTGATGGAGAAGGTGCGGTTGAGGATGCACATGTTGGTGTGCACGCCCATCTCCAGCACGTGCGTGATCCCGCGCTGGCGGTAGACGTTATAGAGCTCGCGGCCGCTGGCGGAGATGACGTCGCGCGCCTGATCGATCTCGATGCCGGGATGCTGGCGCGTCCACGGATACGGCATGCCGCGCTCGAAGATTGGATGCTCGTGGTCGGGCAGCGTATCGCAGCCGCCATCCGAGGCATCGACCGGCAGCGGCGGGTCATCGTGCTCGAGGTTGGGCGGCGGCTCGACCACCGGCGCCGCCAGGGCCCGCGTGCGCGCTGGCGTGCCTTCGTAAAAGGGCATGGTATCCGAGGGCGCGTGGACGATGAGCACGCCGCGCGTGCGCAACGCCCGCACCACCTCGTTCATGCGCGGCACGAGCCGGCCCAGACGCTCCTCGGCGCCGCGGCAGGTATGCCGGTCCCACACGTCGCAGAGTACCAGCGCCGTCTGGGCGGCCGGCCACGCCACCGCCTCCGTCTCCACCTGCCAGATGCGATAGCCATCGCGCTCCGCCAGCCGCTGCCGGCGCAGGCTGAGTCGTAGCTCGCTTTCCTTAATAGAAGTATCCACGATCGTCCCTGCCATCTTGCTCTTCCTTGCTCCTCCGTAGCCGGGTGCCATTCCAGGGGGTGGCCCACCAAACGCAGCCGCTGCCTCGGTAAACGGCCCCCGCTGCTGCGCCGTCGGGAACATTCCAGGGGGTGGCCCACCAAACGCAGCCGCTCCTCCGGGAGGCTGCGCCACGGATCGTACCGCGTCGGCATCGTGCGGCACACTGGCGACACGCCACATCGCCTCTGCCCTGGGAGGCAGCGCTACCGGGTCGGGGGCGGTCAGCCATCCCCCACGCGGAGCGCCGGCTCCGGCAGCCGCCGCGCGATCTCCTCCAGACGATAGCCGAAGCCGGGCCCGTGAATGCTGGCCAGGTCCACAGTGCCCGCACGCCGGGTATAGAGGCCGGGGTGGACGGCCGCCTCCGGACGCGAGGCCTCCGGGTAGAACTGCATGGCGTTCGTCTCCACGCCCATGATCGTCCCGGCGTGCGCCGCCAGCAGCACGTGGGGAATCTGGGCCAGCATAGGGTTTGTGAGGTCCTGGACCATGAGCGTCATGCCGTGCGCCTTGGCCCAGCAGAGGCTCAGCAGCGCGCCGGTCTGGGTCTTACATGTCTTGAGCGCCACGCCTGTCCAGCCGAGGCGGCGCCCCAGCCGCACCGGGCGCCAGTCGTGCGCACTCTCGTCCATGAAGAGCGGCTTGCGCGCCGAGACGCTATGCACGTCGATCTGGTGCGCCTCCAGGTCATAGGGGAAGGGCTGCTCGACGTAGAGGAGCATGCCGTAGAGGCGCGGCTGCTCGTGCAGCAGCCGATCGAGGATCGCATTGACGTACGCCGGATCGGTCACGGTGCAGTTGAAATCGGCGGAGAGCCAGTCGACGCCTTCCTCCACCCCGATCTGGCCCACGCGCACCAGCCGCGCGTAATCCCAGGCGGCATCGTTGCCGCGCAGCTTGACCTTCAGGCACCGGAGCCCATCGCGCCGGATCCAATCGCGCAGCAGCACCGGATAGCCATCGTCCGGCTCGGTGCCGTCGAGGTCGGTGGGATCGAGCGGGTCCATGCCGCCCACCAGATGCCACGCCGGCAGCCGCGACGGCAGGGGAAAGACGAGGAAGTCGGCCGGGTACCGGCCCTGAAAGGACGAACCTGCATGGGGCAGCGGCGATTCGTCTTTGGTCTTTCGTCCTCCGTCTCGCTCTCGTCCTTCGTCTTTGGTCTTTCGTCCTCCGTCCGCCTCCCGGAAGAACCACTCCAGATCATGCGCCATCCACTGGGCATTGTAGGTGTGATAGACCGGCACGTCGTTGGCCACGCCATAGGCATCATGCAGCGCCAGATCGAAGACCGAGCAGCAGACGAGCGCGGCCAGGTAGGGCATCGGCTCAGCCGCGCCCCTAGCGGCGCGCTCAGCGTTGAATGCCTGCAGCAGGCCCGGCAAGCGCTGAGTGAGGAAGAGGTGGCCAAGCTCCATTGCGTGGCCGCGCACGCCATCGGCGCCGAAGTCGACCCACGCCCCGGCGAGCCGCCGGCAGAACTCCTTGAGCGCCGCGTGGCGCTCCTCATACGGCAGCGCGCTCGGCCAGACCCATTGCACGCTCAGCGGCGTCTCGCCCCAGCCACGCGCATGGCGGCCATCGGGCCGCGCCACCTCCAGGCAGGCGCGCGCACACGTTACCGAGGTGAGCGTCTCGGTGCCGAACTTGAGTGGCACGCGCGTCTCCACCGGCAGAAAATAGAGTGTTACTGCCCGGGGAGTAATATCAGCTGCTCGTCCCGCCATCCAATGTTCCTCTAGAAGCACTCGCCAGCTAGTCGATAAGGAGCAGAGGGATCGACCATGATCGAGACGAATCCCGCCACCACCGAGCGCCAGCGCGAGGCCGATGCGCCCGCCGGCGGCCAGCCGGCATTGGAGGTCGAGATCACGCGCCACGCGCTCGACCGTGTACCGCTCTCGCTGATCATCGATGATTCGGCGCCACTGGTCAACCTCAACTACTTCTTTCTGCGCGATCGCATCGCGCACACCGGTCGGCACCAGCGCTGGGAGGATGTGCCGGTCGCCATTCCGGAGTCGTTTGCGCGCGAGTTTGGGGAATGGTGCGCCGCGCAGGGCGTGCGTGGCAAGTACACCATTGTGCCCTGCCCGGCCGGGCTGGGGCGAATCGATGAGGGCCTGCCGCTGTTTGGTCGCCGGCAGATCGAAAGCTGGCTGGCGATGTGTCGCGAGGTGATTGCGCCGCAGTTCGACATCACGCCCGAGCTGCTGACGCATACTTTTGTGCTCGACCTCAAGACGCTGCGCCCGCTGCCGAGCCGCATCTGGGAGCAATACGAATGGGCGAGCTTCTCCGAAGCCGAAGCCGAGCAGATTGGCGACTACATGGCCTTCGCCTGCCAGATCCTGGTGAACGTGGGCCTGCCGCCGCAGGGGATTACCTCACCCGGTGGCTTTGGGGGCAAGGTGCTTCCGCTCTACGCCCACCTGGCCGGCGAGGCCCTGCGCCGGATCACGCGCCACCCGCTGCCCTACTTCTTCCAGCGCGTGCGTAGCGAGGGTGCGGTGGAGACGCCGGTGTGGTACGCCGACCGCGAGGCCGGCACCGCGGTGGGGGAGATCATTGCCTGTATCGGCGACTGGACCGGCTCGTGGACGGGCTACGGCGAAGCCGATCCCGACCGGTACATCACTGCCGACCTGGCCAGCGGGCGGCTCCCCAGGTCATCGCCGCCGGCGATCCGTGCGTGCTGGTGAGCCATTGGCAGGGCTTCTATGGCCTGCACGATGGCGACCGGCGTGGCTTCCGCGCATTGCAGACCGTTGTCGCCCGGCTGCGCGCGCTCGATCCCGCCGGCGAGCGCACCTGCTGGCGCCGGCCGAGCGAGATTACGGCCTACGCCTGCGCGCGCGAGCTGGCGCGCGTCCAGGCTATCGAACCCTTTGGTACCTCCACCAGCGCCGGCGGCGAGGCTGCGGCCGTCACGCTGCGCCTGGATCTTCCGGCGCGCGTGCCCGACCTCACGCTGCGTATCCGTGGCCCGGCGGTACGCCGCCTGCGCGCCATCCACGCCGAAGGGCAGCCGCTTCCCGCCGCCAGCACGCGCCGGGCCTTCAGAGGAGGCACCTACTACCGCGAGCCGGAAGGCGAAACGGTGCTCCTCGCCTACACGCCCACCATGCGCACCAGCACGGCTACCTTGCTGCTGGAATAGGGCGACAAGCGAGGGCGCTGGCCACGTCCCGCTGGCGCCGGACGAAGGACGCAGCGGCAGCACCGGTACTTTTGGGGGAGGCAGTAGCGATGTGGCTCCGGCCATGCTAGGCTGGCCAGCCACCGGATACCAGGGAAATTGCCTGTGGGATAGTGGGATAGGGTGGATACCTACGCCGCCGCCCATGGGCAAGGCGTACAGCGCCCAGATGCGAGGGGGATCATATGTGGGACGGTGCAGATCCTGGCGATGGGCCGGCAGCGACTGGGAGCGAGGCGGCGCCGGTGCTGGCCGAGCGCGTGCTGGGGCGGCTAACGGCGCAGCGCCTGCAGGTGGAGCTGGCCGTCACACGGGACGTATGGCTCTCGCAGCACCAGGGCGCGGCCATTCGAGGTGCCTTCTTTGGCGTGCTGCGCGACCGCTTCTGCGTGCGCCGTGACCTTCCCTCCTGCCAACCGTGCACGCTTCACGCCATCTGCCCCATCTCGGCGCTGGTAGCCACGGTGGACGACGCCTCGACGCGCGGTCTCGACGTACCTCGCCCGTTCACACTCGAGCCGCCGGTGGGCAGGCAGCGGACGCACTACGCAGCGGGCGAGACGTACCGCTTTGGGCTCACGCTCTTTGGGCGCGGGCTTCAGCTGCTGCCCTACGTGGTGGTGGGGCTGCAGGATCTGGGCGCTGAGGGCATTGGCCGGCCAGGTGCCGGGGGTGCAGGAAGCGAGGGCCGGCTGCGCCTGCTGGCACGTGGCACAGATGACGAACCCGCGGACAGAGGGGCTGGGGACAAGGGGAGTGTGGGCCGGCTGCGCCTGGCGCGGGTGGAGGCGTGGAACCCGATCACTCGCCAGCGGCAGCCGGTCTATGCCGCTCCATCGAGCCTGCGTAGCGCCGGCCGCCACGGAGCCGCCGCCGGCAGCTCCGTGGCCGGCTTCGCGAGCAGCAATGATCCCAGCAGGGATGGTCGCGGCGACAATAGCCAGAGCCAGAGCCCGCAGGACGATGGCCCTACCCCCGGTCGTGTGGGCAATGGCTACAGAGACAATGGCTCTGGTCCCGGTCGTGGGGATGATGGCCGTGGAGCAGGTGGAGGCATGGTGCGCCTGCCTGCGATCCCGGTGACACACCGCGACGTGCTAGCGCGGGCGGAGCGCTGGCGGGGGCGGGACCGGATCACGCTACGCCTTCTGACGCCGCTGCGCCTGGTTGCCCATCACCAGCCGGTACGCCGGCTGAGCTTCGAGCTGCTGCTGCGCCGGCTGGCCGACCGGCTGGAGCTCCTGGCGCGGCACTACGCGCCGCCGGACCATGGCCCGCCGCCGGCGCTGGGGCCCGAGGGTGTGGCCGCGCTCGGCGCGCTGGCCGGGGCGGTGCAGGTGGTGGACGACCGCACGCGCTGGGCCGAGGTCTTCAGCCATTCGGCACGCCAGGGGCGCACCATGCCGGTGAGCGGGCTGGTGGGCGAGATCACCTTTGGCGCCGAGCCGGCACGACTGGCCCTCTTCCTGCCCTGGCTGGTGTGGGGCGAGCTGGCCCACGCGGGCAAGGACGCGACCAAAGGGAACGGGTGGTACGTGCTGCTGGAGCGATGAAGCGAGGCACGAGTGAAGGATGACGTGACGACAGTTATGCGCAATGATCGTGTTCTGGCAGAGACCGTCCAGTGCATGATCGGGGCGTTGAGGCCAGAATAGAGCATGGCTATGGCTGAGCTACGGAGCGTAACACTGGAATGTGAGACAGTGACACCGCTGTTCCTGGGTGGCGCCGATCCGCGAGGAATCCCCGAACTGCGCCCACCTTCCCTACGAGGTGCGATGCGCTACTGGTTCCGTGCGCTGGCGGGCGAGAGCGACATGGCACGACTGCAAAAGCGAGAAGCCGCCGTATTCGGTAGCCAGGAGCGCGCCTCGCCACTCGGCGTTCGTGTGTCGTTTGCCCAAACTCCCCCCATCAAGCAATGGGGCCCTCCACGCTGGCCGCCCGGTTCTGCCGCCGGCCAGGGGCAGGTCAATGGGCTGGTCTATCTCGGCTTTGCATTTCGCGCTGCAGGAAAGCAGCCGGCCCGACAGGCAGTCGACATAGGCTGGCGCTTCCAGGTCCGTCTGTCAGCACCAGAAGAGAGAACATTGCGCCAAGCGCTCGCAGCCTTCTGGGCCCTCTTGTATGCCGGTGGGCTCGGGAGCCGCACGCGCCGGGGCTTCGGGACGATCCGCATCGTTGCGCCTCCGGCGATGGCTCCCGACGACTTGCCCGCGCTGCTGCTCACTGCCCGCACCCCCCAAGAGGTTGCCGTGCAGTTGGGAGAGGGGCTGCGTGCTGCCCGACAAGCCGTTGAAACAGGCCACACTGCTCCAGCGGCGGGGTACGCAGTGCTTGTTCCCACTGCCATTGAGGCAACTGTTCTGGGCCACGTGTGGTCGTCGTGGCATGCTGCCCTTGCCGATATCGGGCAACTCATGGCAAAGCACCGGCAGCCTCTCTCGCCAAGGATGCAAGAGCTGCTCGGCTCCCCGAGATCGCAACCATCCTATCCGCGAGCTGGTTTCGGGCTGCCCATTGTGTATTACAGCCCCGCGACCGGGCAACCTCTCACCCTTGGGGCCACGACGATCTCCCGCCGGGCATCGCCGCTGTGGATCCGCCCGCTGTATCTGGCGCCGGAGCAGTACGTAGTTGTGCTGTGGCTCTCGCGTGCACCGTTCTGGCCACCTAACTCCAGACTAAAAACCACAAGTGGTAATGAGCTCTCCGGTACTGTATCGCTCCACGGCGTAGAGCAGTTCACCGACCAGTGTATGGCGCAGTGGCCGGGCCACAAGGTAAATGTTTGATGACACCTGAACTTTCCCTGATTAAGCTAGCGGCCTTCCTGCACGATCCACCGCACAAGCCCCTCGTGCTCGGGCGAGGGGGCGGCCACGAAGAGTATGCACGGCAGGTTTGCCAGGCGCTGGGATTGGCGGACTTGCTGAGCGATGGCCGGGGCGAACGTGCACGACGCGCCGACCACATCGCCTCCGCCGCGGACCGACCGAACTTCCCATCGGGCGTGCGAGCCGACTTCTGGAGTGCGCCTGCGCTCAGCCACCCACTTGCCCGCTCCTACGAGAACCAGCCTAGCGTGGTGTTGCTGGGCCCGCTGCCTGGCAGCCTTGATCTCGAGGTACTTACCCGTGGTGTCAAGCGCGCTGCTCTCATCATGCGCGAACAAGCCGGTGGCGAGCTAGAGCGCCTCTACCTGACGCTGTGGCGCTATTTCCCCGAGTACTTGCGTGCTGGTGAGACGGATCCAGCAGCAAACGTGCCCCCTCTACAACAACTGGGGCTACTCTGGCAC
>Ga0070741_10003275_pt1 | contig 40645 bp, 30 predicted proteins | sample Coa_R1_4_FD_66440 | JGI IMG/M metagenome (GOLD analysis project Ga0070741, IMG submission 66440) | Surface soil microbial communities from Centralia Pennsylvania, which are recovering from an underground coalmine fire - Coalmine... | ecosystem: Environmental > Terrestrial > Soil > Unclassified ...
CCTTGGGAATGGATATAGGAAAGCGCATCAGCAATCTGAATAGCGTAGGATACGGCAGTTTGTGGGTAGAGTCTCTCACCACGTATTACTTTCCGAAGCGACCGGCCAGGTACATACTCCATCACCAGGTACGTTGGCCGCCGGGACTGATCAAAACCTATGAGCCTAGAGATGCCTGGGTGATCAAGCTTCGAGAGTAACGCCAGCTCTCGTTTAAAGCTTGCAGCAGCAAGGTATTCGTTCTGGAGTTCCTTGAGAATGCGTTTGACGACGACTTGCTCGCCGCTTTGGCGGTCAAGGGCCAGATTGATAGTGCTTGTGCCGCCTTCGGCAATGACTTTTAGCAGTTTATAGCGAATTTCTAACGCTTCAAGCATACGTCCCTGCCTGGCCAAATCCAGCACACTTCGCGCTCGCACGATTCACAGACATGACGTAACCCACCCATTAGGTCAACTTCTGATTTATGGAAAACTTTTGAGCGCGAAAGGTCTTCAATTGGATGTAAGCGCACGAGTTGTTCTTGCTCGGCATAGCTTACCATACAGACTATTGGTCCGTGCCCAAGATTGACCATGTACGGGGTTCTGGTATTTGTATCAGCAAAATCGTGCACTTTCCTAAAGATCAGTCGAAATCCCTGTTTGATGCCGGCATTAGCAAGTGAATCATCCGCCGCTTCATAACAAAAGTAAGGAGAGCGTTTGCCAATTGGTGTTGCGTGCGAGACGCAGAGCCGATGGTACTTGAGCGTACTCATATCCACAACCTTATTCCAGGTGGCCGAGAACTGAGAGGTAGGTTCAGCGATTGCAACGTCGCTCGCGCCCACCTCGCTAGGCGCCAGTTTTATGACGTTTGAGTTTAGCGTGTCCCTTTGCTTTCTGTGACGTTCTTCCATTCGGTACCTCAACAACATTTTCTTTCGTCTTGGTTCGATTCCTCGCTTGTTTGGATCGCTCAATCTCTTCTGGTTCAGGTAAACGGACTATAGGAAATATGGCGGAAGCTTGCCGCTCTGCCAGCCAAACTTGTTCAGCTAGTGCGACGGTTAGCTTTCGGCCCCTATCCGGTAAGCTGTTATACAGAGCAATTAAATGATCTTTTTGACCGTCGGCCTCGGCCTTGGCAGGAAGGCCACAAGCCAATCTAAATAATTCTTCCTTCGGCACCTCAAGAGCATGAGCCAAAACAACAATTGACTGGACCGTCAGGTTGGCCACAAAGCCATTTTCAATGCGGCTTAGATGGCCGCCCGAAATAAGGCCGTGGCTGCGCTCTTCGATATCGCGCAGCGCAAGCCGCTTTTGTTCCCGCGTATCTTTTATATATTCGCCTAAATGGTTTGCAGAGGTTTGTTTCATAGTTCGTGGCTCAGAGATTAACACACAATTTTGATTAAAAGCAAAATTTTGCTGTTTTAATCAAAAAAATGTTGACAGATCAATTTTCCCGCCTATAATCTCTGCGCCTGATAGATGTAAAGATATCTTTGATAAATACAACGCGTTGTTCTGCATAATTATCGTTGAAAGACCCTTAAGAAAAAAACGAATGTGCAGTGCTTTATGGCTGCCGTCACTGAGATGAGAACGCCCAGCGCTGGCCACTTATGCATTGAAGGCGACAGGAGTTAGGTGGGCGTGGTCCTCACAATTTCGACAGCAAATAGAATTGGAAATTAAATTAGCGGGCCAATGCATTGAATTCGTGTGATGGCTGGAGCAATATTTGGCGCAGTGACTGGCCCAACACTGTGCTGTGGTGACCGCCGCGAGCACAAAACGATAAGCTCGCGGCGGCTTGGAAGAGGCCCAACAGATAAATTCTGTTATAGAGAAACGGGATTTATGAAATTTAATTTTGCTTTTTGAAACTACCAGTTGACTTTCGGCCAGCTTATGGTACTTTGGCCAGCGACCGAGTAATTCGGGACTGACCATCTTCCAATTCGGAAGAGACCGTTGGGATGGCCGCTCTTAACGGAAATAATCCGGGGCAAAAGTCAATCGAGGTAAGTTCAGCACATACCGCTCTAGGTGATTACGCTGTTCTATTGGAGGCTTTCGCAACAAGACCTCGCCGCCACCTGTAAGTAACAGACGAGGCCTCATTTACAACACAATCCCAGCCGATTCTGCTAAGAATGTATCGTCCGTATAACGAGAATTCTACCGCAGAGTTGGCTGGGCCACAACCAAAATGGAGAATGAACATGGTCCAGCATTTTCGAAATCTACACCACCAACTTAATCATTTATCAGGAACCGTCGCTCGTCGGATTAAAAGGAGGTTAAAGCGGCTTAATGCGCGGCCGATTGTGGCCGGACTGTTGCTGATTACCTTACTCTTATCGACTCAGCCCTGGGTTGTGTGGGCCAGCGGTGCCGGCACGATTAAGGAAACAACGCATTCGATCACTTCGAGTCTTGACACAAGCGGTCTCACAGAAGGTATTACGAAATGGTTTAAGAATATAAAGAGTTCGAAGCCGTCGGCCAGACCGGCCATGCAAAGATCAGCACGGCGTTTACATGTAAAAGGCAACAAACTCAAAATGTCTGTCGGAACTAGCCAGCAGGTTACCGCGATTGCCGTGGACGATAACGAGGATGCGATAGACGGTATCAAATTCGATTGGTCCAGCAATAATCCAGCGGTCGCAGAGGTTGACGAGACTGGAATAGTGAAAGCAACCAGCGTCGGACACGCTGACATTATCGCAAATGGTGGAGGCCTTCAGGAAGCCTTCCGAGTGCAAGTCCTTCAACACGTCGAGGAGGAAAAAGCACCGGATCCTTATTATTTGATTCCCTCAGCAGGTTCGAGCCAGGGTGCCAACCTCAGCCGAAATAGTGGAACCGGATACAAATATCGTACAGCCGCTTACAAAGAAGGTGGCATTACGGCAGCAGCGGCAATGTATCAGATGTCGATTGATGACCCGTCGCCCAGCGTTCAGACAAGCCCTTCAACCAACGTTGGAACGCCGCCTTTCGCTCCGATCAGCGGTGGTGGCGGTGCATCGGTCGATCCGGCCAGCTCGAGTTACAACCGGGTATTTCCAATTGTAAGCCTGAGTGGCCGCGGCGAGGCGGGTGTCAATCTTTCTCTCGTGTACAACAGCCAACTATGGACTTATGACTCCAGCAACTCGACGGCTCCATACCAGTACAATGTTAATCGGGATTGGCCAGGTCCGGGGTTTCATCTGGATTTCGGAAAGGTTAGCTATAAGGCAGGCACTGGAGGCAATCCGGATCAGTATATGTACGTCGGATCGGATGGTACGCGCCATCCAATGCAAAACACGACAACAAATGAATGGGAGACGACTGACGGCACGTTCATTCACATCATTCGGACGGGTTCCGGCAGTCGTGTGGTTTACACATACACGGCTTATTTTCCAAATGGAATGGTGATCACTTACAGTCAAGGGGGTCCTGATGGCTATTATTATGCCACTCGGATTCAGGATCGCAACGGCAATTACGCAACCGTGACTTATCTGTCTTCGACAACAGCGCAAATCCAATATATCACCGACACGCTGGGACGGGTAATACAATTCGACTACACGGCCGCCGATTCAAACGGGAATAGGTGGCTGCAAGACATAACTGCCCCGGATCACGATAATGGCAGCAATAGCGGCCGTCGTACTGTTGCCTACTTCTATTATGATTCCAGCGCAACGGTTCTTTCTGGAAGTTTCAGCAACGGCGCTGCAAAGGTTAATGGCATTGATGCTTCAGGCTGCACGTCAAGTTGCGGAATAACTTACCTGCACAGAATCTATTATCCATCGACGGGCTCTGGTTACGTACTCACAACCAGCGGTGTCTATGGACAAATAACCCGCGTCACTGCCAAAGTTAACATGACTTCGACCACTGAAGGCAGCGATGCGGCGTACACAAATTTCAATTATCCGTCATCGGGACCCCTGTCGGCGACACCTAAATTCGACACGAGACAGGAGTGGTGGACAGGGGCGGATTCAAGCGTCAGCGTACCGGTCAGTTACACCTACTCTACTTCGAATGATGGAACCTATAACATCTACACGACGACCGATCCGACCGGAAGAAAACAGGTTATGAAAACGCCAATGAGCGGCACGTTCAACGGCATTAACGAGATAGATGAAGTTCAAAATTCGAGCGGCACGGCCCTTTCACGGGTTACCTATAGCTACAATACGGACTCGTCTTCGGACAGCCCACAAATTTCAACGGTCACTTACACGGACGTCACCGCGAGTCTGAGCCATAGCATCAGCTACGTATATCCCAGCAGCGGTGCAACCTTCAATAACCCGACTGAGATAGATGAATATGGGTTTTCGAGCGAATTGCTTCGAAAAACCGTTCTTACTTACGTTACTGACACAAACTATACGTCTGTAACAACAGGTAAACCCAGATTGCTGAATCTGCTGGCGTCGTCGACGCTCTATCAGGGAACTTCCAGCACGGCCCTTGCCAGAACGGAATACAGTTACGATACCTACACCACTGGTGGGAATTCATTAACGGACAGGACGGAAAGCGGGACTAATGTAACCCAACACGACCGCACGGATTTCAGCACATCGTTCTATTATCGTGGCAATAGAACGCTGGTGAAAGAATATCCCAACTATGCCTCCAGCACCAGCGTCTATATGCAGCATCAGACAGGCTACGACATTCTTGGGAATATTACCGTCGAAGACCTGTCTTGCTGTCAGCAAAAGTCGTTCACTTATAACGTAACTCAGAAATATGCGTGGCCTGTCACAGTGACATCGGGCACATCACCGACAATCAGTGATAGTTACGGATACGAATTTGCAACCGGAAACGTAACCTCACACACAGACTCAAACAGTCGCGAGACTGATTTTGCTTATAACGTTGGCGACCTGCGACTCAATTCGACCATTTTGCCCACAACCGCGCACACCGATATCGCCTATGATGATGTTAACCTGAAGGTAACTCAAACCACATATCAGGCAAGCGGCACCAGCTCGAGCGATAAGAAAAGCCAGGTTGAGACTGATTACGACGGACTCGGAAACGTTCTGACTACGAAGAAATGGTCAGGGAGCACAAATTTTGACGAAGTCGATAACATTTATGATTCTGTAGGCCGATTGGTCAAACAAACCAATCCGTTTCCAGCAGGCTCCGCCCCTTCTCCTCAGTTGTACACCCAGATTGCATATGACGAGCGTGACCGCTCAACCACAATCACGTTACCCGACAGCCAAACCGTGCAATATGCCTTTGACGGTCGATTTACCAAGGTAACCGATCAGGTGGGCCGAAAACAAATTAGCGCCTTTGACGCGCTTGGTCGATTAGCCCAAGTGATCGAGGTCGCATCCAATACGGCCGATTATCCCACCTACGCATCCATCAACACGACCAGCGGATGGGGCTCGGTTTATGGCTATAGCACCGCATACAGCTATGACGCCCTGGACAATCTAACCGCGATCACTCAGGGATCACAGACCAGGTCGTTTGTGTATGACGGAATGAGTCGCTTGCTTTACGAGAGTCTGCCGGAACAGGTATCGAATATCAGCTACAATTCGCAGAACTATTCGAAGAAATTCGAGTACGATTCTCTAAGCTCACAACACGTTAACGGCAACCTGCGCCGAGTAACCGATTCGCGCGGCGACGTGAAAACGCTGTTTTACGACGGACTGAATCGCGCGATCGCCTGCAAATACAGCGGCAGCAATACCGCGACCGATTTCTATTACTACTGGGACGGCTCAACCAGCGTGACTGTCGGAACGGATGATTTCAACAGCACATCTTTCACAAAGACGACATCCCGTCCCACAGGATTCACTAGCAACAATTCGACCGGAATGCTGTCGGCAGTCGTGGATGACGGAAGTCACAAAGGCGATTATTTCGAATATGGATCCGATGGTCAGATATTAAAACACCTTGAGCGTGTTTACGACGGAACCACCAGTACCGATTTTCTGACAAAGTCTGCTTATAACAATTTGCTGTTGCCTACATCACTGACGTATCCGTCCACCCGACAGATCGACTATACGTATGACAGCGCGATGCGGCCGTCAGCAATCACCGATCACAGTTCGAGCGTAAATTACGTTTCCGGCATTACCTATAACAACGCGGATCAGCTAACCGCCTTTAATCTGGGCAATGGAACGAATGAGACGTTCAGTTACAATAACCGCCTGCAACTGAGCGGACAGACCACGAAAAAGAGTGGCACGACTTTGCTTGATTTCGGTTATAGTTATGCTGGCGGCGCAGGTGATCACGGCGCAGGCACTACGGCCGGCAACAGCGGGCAATTGATCCAGATGCAAGATAATTTCGATAGCTCCAAGACAGTCAGTTACACGTACGATCTGCTGGGTCGCCTAAAGACAGCACAGGCGGGAACCAGTGGGTGGAGCGTGAAGGAAACATATGACCGCTATGGTAACCGATGGCTGCAGGATCGGATCGGCAACAGCACCACAGGGGGAACTTCCGGATCTACTACCATCACGGTCAGCGGAAGTGAACAATCGACATTCAACACCTATCCCGATTTTTGCGAACTTTATGATGATTCGGGTGGATGTTTGGAGTGGCACTACACGACAGATACGACTTATGACGCCGGTACTGTAAGCGTTACGGTTGGCACCTATACCGCAATTTCGACCTACGGAGGAAGCAGCACCCCCTCAAGTGTTGCGTCTGGCCTGGCGAGCACGTTCAACGGCGATAGCACCTCGCCTGTAACCGCGTCTGCGTCGGGTGCAAGCCTGACATTGACGGCAAAGGCTACAGGACTTTCCGGTAACTATTCGATTTCGACCTCTGCTGCCACTTATGACCCGGGCGATTTCGGTGTAGCATCGTTTGGTGCATCAGGCAGCAATATGAGCGGCGGATCGCCCGGCATTCCTGGGTCAGGTGGAACAGGTCCTCAATCAAGCCTGACGTTCGACGCAAATAATCATATCAATTCCAGCGGCTACAGTTATGACAACGCTGGCAATCTGACAGCCGATGGAACATATTCCTACTCCTACGATGGCGAGAATCGCCAGACCCAGGTTAGCAGCGGTTTGGGAACCGCAAACTACTATTACAACTCCACTCGCCAAAGAATGATCAAATCATATTCTGGCGTGACCACAAATTATGTTTATACTGGCGGCCAGATATTAGCAGAGCAGGAGGGCGGCACCTGGCACGATTACATCTATCTCGGCTCACGGATGATTGCTGACGTTACCAGTAGCAACACAACTTATCATCATCCAGATCTAACTTCGACTAGGTTGACAACGGATCTAAGCGGCAGTGTTCTGTCCAGACAACAGACCGCCCCGTTCGGAGAGGTGCAGACCGACACCAGTTCATCAGCAACGAAGCACAAATTCACCTCGTATGACCGCGATAACGAATCAAGTAACGATTACGCGATTAACAGAGAACATATGTCAACAGCGGCTAGGTTCACGCAACCTGATCCAATAGGAATGGGTGCTACATCCTTAGACAATCCGCAGAGTTTAAACCTGTATTCTTACGCTCTAAATAATCCCACCAACATGATTGACCCAAGCGGGCTAGACGGCTTATTTGCCAACGATCTCTGTCGTGAACTATTCGAGGGTAACGGCAGGAATGGCGCGCCCGGCTTTTGGAACGGCGAGGATGATTTCTTTAATCAGAGTCCACAATGCAAGGCACCAGGTGCCGCAAAGGCTGTTAATCAGGGTGGGGGGCAGGTCGGACAAGGAGGAGGTGGCGGTCAAGGTCAAGATAACGATCACAATCCAGAGCGAAAGGCCTGGCAGGATCTCATGAACAAGAAGATCGCTGCTAGAGAGGCCTTTTGCAAAAACCAAGCGGATGCTCAAACAGCGAGTGACTACAACACTCTTCTTTCACAAGCAAAAGGGCTTGTTCAAGATGCAGGCCTTGAGGCTGCGGCGCTCGCCGTAACTTTGCCTACTATTCCCAGAGATTGGGATCAATTTTGGCATGCAGTTCAATTCAAAATCGGTCAGGCGCAACTCCTCGCTGGACTAATAGGTTCAGTTATCGCCACGTTTGCGACGGTCGGAGCTATAGCTGCACCGACCCCGCAAACGGTCTTTGCGGCCACGGGTGCTTGGCTGGCAGTTACCATCGCCTTTGCATCCGGTGCACTCAATATTCACAATAGTCATGCTCTCCAAGATGCAATAAACAACTTTAGTAATGAAAAGCAGGACGTGAGAGACTTCTTTGCAAGCTGGGCGGTTTACGACGCTAAATGGCAAAAGGCGCATGACGACTGTATCAAGAACACGCCTGTAACTCAGTTTTAGTGCTGTGGGTGTTAACGACAGTTCTGCTCAATGCCGAACCAACCCTTGCGACTTTGCATAGATTTATTTGACAAGATATATAATCATCAGAGGGGCTGCTCTGTTTCAGGAGTACCCCCTCTTTTTCAGTCGTGGCACTTTAATTATTTGTTGAGAGGGGATTTATGAATGCTTTGAGCCTCGTTCAAACGCTTCAAGATTTAGGTTATTCAGTCAGGAATAACAAGGATGAATTGATCACAGTGTCGCTTCCATTGAATTGCACACTAAGACTCGTTATTGGAGAGTACGGCAAGCGAAAAATCTCGGTGTACTTTGGTCCTTTACCTCGTGAAACCTCTTCTTTGCTCATGATCGTTCTGTATCTTTCTGTAACGGTACCGCCGCTGATCGGATTGGCTATACCAAGAATATGGACCAATGTAAGTGATCCCAGATATTACATAATCATCTCGGCTCTTATTATTATGTCCATGATCTTCGAAGGGTATCGATACATCATAACCGAATGCGCACTGACGCGCATTGAGAATATTCTCGCGCGGTTTCAAGATGTTCAGAAGCCGGCCAATGGCGATTTTGCGAGGCAACTCGGTTCATAGGCGCTCCGAGCGACAATAGGTATTATCTCGAATAACCTAATATATAACGTAGAATTCATCATTAATTGATCAAACGACACTAGTTTGACGGCGGTCGGCTAACGACGCTGGAGATAATCGGTAGCGAGGTTTAATGACGCCAAAAAGAAAGATAATATTCGTAATAGCAATGACGGGGATTTTTCTGATCTTAGTAGGGGGCTGGTTGACTTACAGGAAACTGATTGCACCTGCCCTCGCCACGTGGCGGAGCATGCCCGAGGATATAAGTGTGTCCAGAGTTACTGTTAACAAATTGAACCTGTCTAAAAAGATATTCCTAGAAACAGAGTATCCAGACGAAACAACCGACCTGTCAATAAACGAAAACGGTTCATCTAAATCATCAGATTTAGTAGTAGTAAGTAAGGTTGGAGCCATGTTCGTTGATCCTGATGGTAAAATGAAAGAACGCATCTCGTTTCGCGCAGACGACGGCGAATCAAATAATTCTCACAGACGAAACTCACGTGTAGCGCATAGCTTTATAAAATCCGTTATATTCAAAAGACAGTTGTATGGCTATGTAACCGATACCACCTTGATCGACGGGACGATTTTTATTAACAAAGATGGGACAGTCGCTTGGCGATTTGCTGAAGGCAAATCCGTCCAAAATGCCAAGGCCGTTGAACAGTCGAACTCTGATGCACCAGAGTATGTTGTCTCTTATGGAGCAGAAAATGGAATTGATTTGGTTGATAGCAACGGACGAAAGATCAAAAGAATTGCTGACGACCGCGCATACAGCCTTCAAACTATCAGGTTGAAGTCCGCAAACGAACCGGTGATCGCATATCTCGATAGTGGAACTGAACATCTCTTCGTCAGGAATTTAACAGGAGAGAAACTTCGCGATTTCAAACTCCCATTTCCTTTTGCAATTTTCGTTACCTGCCGGTATCCATCGAAAGATGGCGAATACCGAGGACTCGTACTGAAAGATGAGAAATTATGGATATTTGACTTTGATGGTAACGTAATCGCAACGCCAGATGCTCCACTGAGTGATAAGCTGTCGGATGTAAGAGCCACGACTGTTAAGGTAAAGGAAAACGAGGCGGAATATCTCGCTGTTACAGCTACTTTCGATATTCGCAGAACGGTTTTCTTTCTCTATGATTCAAACGGGAATCTGGTATATCAAGAAATTCTTGATGACGGGAATGGAGGACTATTGGCATTGCCCTCAGTAATCTCAGATCGAGAAGATCTTTTTATCGCCACGTCATCGAAAATATGGAGATACTCGCTCCCCGATCAATAACGTGAACCAGGAGCAAATCATTTTAGCTGCTTGAATATCTACGTCTTTGTGTGGCGTGTCCCAACTCAATCCGTGAGCAACTGCAGAAACTGATCCAATATCGACAGATGTTCCTGACGATCTTTGCGCCGTTTCTTTGGCTTGAACTTGATAAAGCACGCCGCTGGGTGCGCGGCTAAATCTTCCGAGCGAACCTTGATCAGGAGCCTCTTCTAACTCTGCGCGTAGCTGGTTCAACGCGTAAGTCGCCCTGGCGTCGTGATAGTACTGAAACGGCGACCTATTGGAGATCTATCATGTGCCTGCATATTTTTAGAAGCATCGTGAGCACCCATTCCGATTACCGCGAGCACCCAGGGCGTCCCACATTATAATACTGGAGAGAAACCTACAAGACACGAATATCAACGGAATCAACAATTCTTTCAAATGACGTTGTTGTCAAGATGCTCTCTGATCAGAAAGTCGGCATCAGTTTGGGAGATGAGACTAAGAAAACCGACAGGAAAAGTTGTGCTCAATTTGTGCTCAAATCTCTGCCGAATACTGGAGAAAACGAAATAACAACAAACAGAAAAACACATTGAGAATCAATGAGATAGCAAATATGTATTGTACTTTTAACCAGAGGGTCGGTGGTTCGAACCCACCACGGCTCACTTCCAGAATCACTCGGTTGCAGCCACCAATTCGGTGGCTGTTTCGGTTTGCAGAGACTTTCGCGGGAAAACCGATCTTCAATTATCCAAAACTTATGCCGGTAACTCTTCCTCTATCTCCCGAACGCAAACTTTGACAAGCGGATTCTCACGGAAGCACATTGGGCACATAGGCGCGAAAATGGAATTATCAGCCACAACGGGTGTGCCATCAGGAAGCTTTTCAAAACTAGCGCATGTTCCCTCTTTCTCAAAAGAAGATACGAATTCCTCGAATGGACGGCCGCAGTACAGACACCAAATCATAAGAACCACCGTCAGATAAAACTCGGAGATTGATGGGCATATTGATAAATCAACACCAGGTAGGCCAACAAGCCAGAATTCAGTGAATTGGAATCGGAATGAAATTTTTGCGATATGTTTGACGCACCTCGACCACTAGATAACAGAACCAGCAGCAGGCGAATTATTGAGCGGAAATAGGCCGTTTTTCAATTCGTGTGCTCGGATGTTGATCTCTTTCTGGACTCAAACACGAGAGTGCACGCCATAGCTGGTCAGTAAGGTAACTATGCGCAGAGATCTGGCTTTCCGTCTGAGCCGTGAAATCACGGCCGTCAATGGCAGATCATAAACGCAACGGCAATCAAGTCTGAGTCGACTTCGCCTTACGAATTTTTTTAGGTCGTTGCCAGACCTATCGATCCCCAGCGTATGGACTGGCAGGACGAATTATCCTCGCAAAATGAAATTACGCTCGGAGTAAACAACCGATGATGCATTTCGCATCCGAAGGAGATTTATCAATGAACACTTTCTTTAAAGACCTGTTACGAAAAGCAGCCCCTTGCATTGGCTTAATAGCCTTGCTTTGCGGGTTGGCTTTCGCGCAGGGACCCCAAGCCAAACTGACAAACCCTACCCGCACCGATGTTGTGTCCGGGCACCCGAATATCGTAGCGCCGACAGCGGAAGGCGTGCTGAGTCCCAATCAGATTGTTGTTAACAGGCGATCACCCATCGCCTATAAACCGTTGCCCTGCGTGGATCCTAAAACCGGAAAGCCGGTTTCACCCGACACGTTATTGATGTTGCCAAACGGAAAAAAGGTCACCGAAGGTCAATATTGCGCAGAGATAAACAAATTTGAGCAACAGTTAAATGCGATCGGTTATACGTTGCGTCCGGGTCCTGGTGATAGACCAGGAGTCACCACGAGAATCGAGTTGCAGAAAATTGCGACACCTACCGCAACTCTTCAACGACAGGGACAAACATTATCGTCATCGTATCTGCCAGCACTGCGTTTTCAGCCACTGAACATGGCCCTGGAAGTTCAGAAGCAAAAAGCCATAATTACGTTCGCTCCCGGGCTATTGAACACGGTCGGCAACAGTAATCGACCACTCACGCTCCAGGAAGTCAAGAACTGGAATTACACCCTTGGCGATCCAAGCTCAATCTCTGTTTCCGCGAACGGAAAGCTCGAGTTGGATGGAACCAGCACTTCGACGTCGCTCGATGCTGAAGCTACGATTGCAGGCTCTCTTTTCAGTCATAGCTTCAATATGATGCAGGCGACTGGAAAATTAAGCTCGCCGACGAAGGGGCCGCTGAATCTCAATGTGAACGTTTCGGTCATAGGCGTTAATGTCTACAACGTTAACCAGAATACCACCGGCGTCTTCACTAAATCCGATGCTCCATCAAGTTCGCTGGATGAAAGCACAAACGTTCACTTCACGATCCTTGGAATTCCGTTTACCGCAAAGGTGGGCGTGCAAGGATCAATTGGATTGACCTATTCGGTTACGATAGCGCCAGTGAAGGCGACCGGAGTGTTTTTACCGGCGGTTAATACTAAAGCCTACGGTCAGCTTGCCGTAGATGTCGTTGTTGCCTCTGCCGGAATCCGCAGCGCATTAACCATCCTGAACTTTAATGGGAATCTGAACGGCAACGTCGCTATCGTCCCTAATGCGAAAAACCAGCCTACTTATAGTTACAACGCGCAGTTCTGCCAGAATCTCAGTGCGTTGGATGGCAGCCTTGTAGCGTTTCTGACTATCGGTGTCGATCCAATCAGCAAAGAGTTTGATACAACATTGTTCTCATTCAATGGATTTCAATCAAACGGTTGCCTGTTTAGCGAGTCCAAAACATCGCCGGTGTTTTCGCAGCCGGTGGCGCTTCCATAAAGAAGATGCAAATGGAGTAACGGTTCCCCTTCCGGAGGTTGCCTTTGGAAGGGGAGCTCCGACCGGGCCAGAAGTCTTAGCAAGCGGACCAGCCAGCTGGGCAGCGTGATTTATGAAGACCTCGAAATACTTTGCACGCAGAACACTATTCGCATTTGGTGTAGTGTTTTGTTTATTGACGTTTGTCATATTCGCGGCGAGCGAAGCTGGCTGGCGTTTCAGCGCTGCTCAAGTTAACGAAACTCCTTCGACCGTTCCATATTATCGTTTCATTGCGGGAGAGGAATCGATTTACAAGGTCCGTTATTCAGGCACGGCCCAGACCGATTTCCGAGAGTTGTTTGACGATAAGAATCAATCCGCAAACAAATCGCAGTCCGGACCATTGGGACTCGCACAATCGTTGAATACATCGGTTCAGGGCCAGTTGTCCATCACGGTAATCGAAGTCAAAGACGGCAAAGTCCTGGTTGCCTACAGTCTGCACAACGCTGCAGTGAAATTGATCGTTAATGATCAGGACGATATCGCGGATGCGGAAACGATCAGGGGCGATTTGGAGCGCAATATCTTCGGCGTCCTTAATTCTCAAGGTAAAGTTCTCTCGGTAAGATTTGATACGAAAACGGGTAAGCTGTCACAAAGTTTCGCCCGGGCATTAATTGCCGCCATACAATTTGTTTTTCCAGACGACGGGTCAGGGAAACTTAATCAGTGGGAAACCCAGGAAGACGATCCGAATGGACAATACGTCGCGCGCTACCTGCCGGCGACTGGCGACTCGACGGCCGATAGCGCAGGTTTGGTTACGATTCAAAAAACAATAACGCGCTACCTTCCGGCCGCTGCGAATTCATCACCGACGGAATTTAATCTCGAAACTACCATAATACCAGCGGGCTCCCTGACAGCCAGGTTCGATCAAAAGAACGGACGCGTCAACGCGCTGGATGGCACTGAATCTCAGACAATGGAAGTCTCTGGTAAAACCGTTGCCCATACCCAGAGCACTCTTGCGCTGAGCTATGTTGGCTCAGAAATTCTGAGTTCGACGAAGCTTGCGGCACTGCGCGGAGCCAACTCGCAACTTGAATCTTCAGTGGCCGCCACGTCCCTTTCCGCGTCCACGTCGAAAGAAGAGAGCGAAAGGAACATCGAGCGCACAGAACTTGGCAACGACAATCTGGAGACATTGCTTTCAGGTCTCGAAAAACTCGAATCGACGTCCGGCGATAAGGACGAGACATCCATATACCTGAAATTGAAAGCGCTGATTTACCTGCATCCCGAATCATGCGCGACCTTGGGACAAACACTGGCGAAAGCCAATGCAAAAAGCCTGACAATGCGCGTCCTCACCGGAGCGCTGGGAGCAGTCGGCAATTCTGAGGCGCAGGCAGCTTTGGTCACCGCCATCAAGGCGAGACCGACTGATTGGCCAGCGCTGTCGATGCTTATACCCGCGCTAAACCAGGCCAGCATCCCGACCCCTGTCGCCGAAGCGGCTATCCGCGAACTTGCATCCCAATCGCAAAATCCAGAGATTGCTTCTACAGCTCAACTGACATTGGGCGCAATGGCGCGCAACCTCTCCAATACATCGCCGGGACGCGCGGCGAATATTGTGGACTCGCTGGTGAACCAAATCAATTCCTCGACTTCGCCTGACACAACCAGACAACTCTTATTGGCGCTTGGCAATGCCGGGTCAGTAAAGGCTTATTCAACCATTGCGAGATTTACGACTGATTCCTTACCCGGAGTTCGCGCTGCTGCCACGGCAGCGCTTCGGTTCATCAACACCGATCAGGCCGAAAAACAGCTGATAAAAATCCTCGGTTCCGATTCAGATCCTTCGGTTCGTCTTGAAGCCGCAAACGCGTTTGGCTACCGGCAGGTTAATGCGAGCTCTTTTGCAGCGCAAAGACAGGCATTCGCAACAGACAAAGATGACAAAGTTCGATTGTCGCTCTTAAACAATCTTTGGAACGTGCGCAGGGCATTTCCTGAAGCACGCAAACTGGTACAAGAGGCAGCGGCAAAGGATGCTTCTGCTGATATACGCAAAGCCGCAGCGGATCTTCTGGCCACAGACAACAGCGGCGCCATCAACTAGTGACTGATGTAGAGGAGAACGTCATGCGAAATTATTCCCGCTGGTTAAAGGGCGGCATTTTACTCGCTGTTACCTGCCTCGTAAGTGTCGTAGTTGCACAGAGTCAATCGGTCTCGATTGCGATTCCTAGTTTTCAGGACGACACTGGCGCGAACGCGCCGGTCGAGTTGGGACAAAGCCTGGCTCAGAGCCTCCAGCAGAAGATCGCGACCGGATACAATGACGTGTTACCACGACTGGTCGGCGGAGTTGATTCGGCCGTTGTAAAAAACATGTCGCTCGATCAACTTGCTGCACTGGCGAAACAGAGCGGAGCAAGATTCGTTATTCGAGGTGGGGTGCTGGCGTTTATCTCCAACCCTTCAGGTTCTGGTAACAACGTAACGGTTCAGCTTTACGCCGATATAATTTCCGCCGACAGCGCAACAGTCATAACGACGGTTCGCGCGGAAGGTTCTGGAACACAAACTGGAGCGGCGCAGCTGTCGGCGATTGATGTTAAAAGCGATCAGTTTGCCTCTTCTGGACCTGGTCAGGCGTTCGCTGCGGCGATTGCGCAACTTGGGGATTCGATTCATCAAGCCCTTATCACCGTTCAACCCAGCGTGCCGGCAACGGTCAACGTTCAGACAACCACCACGAGTGACAATTCGCAGACCGCGATACAAATTGATGCGAGCAAGACCGCAGATCTCGATGCCGATCTGCAACAACTAATAGCGCAGGCCGGAACTCTGCTATCGAACAGCACCGACCCGAGCGATCCGAATATGATCGCAGCCGGACAGGCGCTTCAGGCTCTAAAGGCGGCGCTTGAAACCAAGGCTAATCTGATGCAAACCGGCAAAGACACTTCCCAGGCCGACCAGGACATCGCCACGCAACGTCAGGCTTTGCAGAACGCTCTCGCGCAGTTGACCAACCAGGTTGCGGCCACATCCGCGACCGGAACTGTAACAACAAATTTTCAGCAGTCTGCTGATCAAAAGAAAAGCTTTCTTCAGTCGTTGGATGATCTCGCAGCACAGACATTAACCCTGCTGCAGAACATCCAACAGATGCGCACCGCGGCTCAGAGTCTGACAGAATCTTCGCCGAATCCATCGTTTGGTCAGAACGGAAACGTCAATGGTGTGCCTGCCCCGCTTCCGGCCGAACAACAGCTTGGCGAATGCAATGGCATTGTTACCGATCAGAACGGGGCTGCCGTATCGAACGCGCAGGTTGCCGATCAAACATCGGGCGCATTCACATCGACCGACAACAATGGTCTATTCGATTTAAAAGGACTGCTGATAAATCAGATTGCCGTCATAAATGTCACTGCCAACGGTAAGACTCAAACGGCGCAGACACCGATTACGGCTGGCCAGATCGCGACGCTGGATTTTCAATTCAATCCCGATCAAAACGGCGGTATAAGGCGCCCTATAATTCTTCCGCCGGTCGTGATTCTTCATCCTCCGATAGGATCGAAGGTCGGAGCAGTGAACGGTATTGTGCGAGATCCGCAGGGACGACCCCTGGCTCGGACGCTGGTCGCATTGAAAGGATTTGGATTTGCGCGCACCGACTCTCAAGGGAGGTTCCGATTCTTGAATGTCCCATCAGGTGCCCAGCAGTTGAGCATTAATCAAAGCGGATTGACACCGAAATCGATTCAACTCCAGATTGACCCTGCAAAAAACACAATTGCGCAGCTTCAATTTGCCGCAACCGATCGGATCGCATCTCCGCCAAAGGCCCAATTATTCCAGACATCATCAGGCGTCACTGTCACAGGAACGGTTATCAATCGCCAAAATGTTCCGCTTTCAGGAACCAAAATATCCTTAGTTCAGGGAACGTCCGCGATTGCCGTTTTCACAGGGCAAAATGGGGCGTTCGTTTTGAATAATGTTCGTCCCGGGCAATACCGCGTGATTGCTTCAAAGGCCGGCTACGATCCTTCGCTTCAAAACGTCACGCTGAGTCCGGGAGGCAAACCGACGGTTCAATTCCGTCTTAATCAGCAGAGTTCGCCAGCCGTCGCGAATCTACTTAATGAGCGCGCAATGTCGAGAGTTTCAGACACCGGGCTGAAATCAACGAAACAAAACCCGCAACCGACGCCAAAAATCGATATGAGCGGAAAGTTGGCTGGACAGATAGTCGACGCGAAAACAGGGCGTCCTATCGCTGGAGCAATCGTAACTATTTCGAATCAGCAGCGGACACAAACTAACATCTCGGGCGATTTCGCGTTCGCTGGTCTGTTGCCCGGAAAATACCAGCTAGCAATTTCGAAGGCTGGCTACACGGTAATCCAAGGCACCGTCTCGATTCAGGCGGGTAAAACCACACAGGCCAGCTTAACGCTACAGCCGAAACCGCCAGTATCGTTTCGGGGACGTCGACCGTAAATTCCTGGTTGCTAGAGCATTTTCATTTTAGTCGTATACAGCGTCAGTCATCGGCTCGCCGTGCTCACGTACCAAAGCGTACGCTCCGCGCGTCTCGCCTCGACTTCCGTGTCTACGACTAAAAGCAAACCGCTCTAGCCTGGATTACCCGTTGAGTCGGATTGAGGCTTAGCTGAATGGTAACCATTCTCACGGTCGTCTGAATATTCCGTGAATTTGTTGTACAGCGCCCAGACGTACAGCACCTGGGTGTCTTCATTCAACCGTCGAATCGTCGAACGAAGGCTGTCCACGGGCATCTTCATATCATTGGCCATGTCGGTAATCTCCGGCAGAATTGCCACGCCCTGGTTGGGATCAGCAAGCTGATCCTGGTACCACGCAAGGTCGATTGCCCCCGTAATCCCTCTTTCCTCAAGCGCCTCCCAATATCTTGGCAAAGTCACGATCAAGAGTGCTTCGTCTATCCACGACAGGATTTGTATCAGGTCGAAACTTGTATTGCGGACCAATCGAACCGGCTCTGCTGTCGCCAAGGATTTGACGTCGTATATACCTTCTTCGTTTAGTCTGTCTTCGACCTGAGGTGTGATACCGCGAATCTCGCTAAGGGGGATCAGACGATTCGCAACGACTACAGGTTGCGAACCGAGCTTCAGCAATTCCATTGCTGCCTGTTCAATGGCCGCGATTACACGTTTAGGAGCAACCCCCGCGAAAAAGAGGATGATGCCCGCACTCCACGACCCCGTCGCCTGTGGACCATCCATTCTCCACAGGACTGCCACAGTAGCGGCCAGCACGGGACCGAGGATCATCGTGACCAGACACCACATCGCGCTGGCTCCCGTTACGTCCCGGTGAAATGTTCGCCGTCCAAGTTCTAACAGAACGAATACATACGCTCCGGCAGCGCCAAGCTTGATTCCAAGGAACATCTTTTCGATGCTCCCACCGGGCCTGGCGGTTGTAACAATCGAGAAGAAAATGTCAGGCTGAGTAACTACACCAACTACCAGAATGCCGGCAATTCCCAGCAAAACAGCGGGAAGGCAATATCGAATGAACAGTGTTCGAAGTCCGAAATGACCGCTGACCGAACTGTTCGCTCGTCTTAACGCCTCCCATTTCAGTGAGGTCTGATCGGGGGCGGGTACGTCATCGCCGCGAATTTCTTTTGGTTGTGAAAGCCACAGATAAAAAGCCTGATAGACCACCATCAGAGCAGGCAGCAGACCGACCAGCATTTCCCATCGGTATTCCGCGGCCAGACTCATCATGATCAGTCCGAGCCCCAAAACGACGATTGTCAAAACAATATTCGCCCGTTGTTTTTTCAGCCTGGGATATACAAGAGATGCCAGCAGAAGAGCTATAGCGCCAGCCAGTGCGAGAGCGATGCTGGAATAGACAACAGTGAAAGAGTTGTGTTGAAGAAAATTTGTTATTGTTTCCATTCTTTTTTCCCAATCAATCAATCGCAAAGGAAAGTTCGGGCGCGTCAACTTGCCAATGCTCTAAGAGACAATGTCGATTATCTTTAAGACATTTCAATGCCGCGTGGCCAGAGAGAGAATACGAGGAAAAAACAGAAGATTCGTTTACAGATCCGCTGGCGGATTCTCTGACTCGCGCCGTTAGCTTCTTCTCAGCATTGTTCTTGGGCCGAAAGGAGGGATGCCGGTTCGGAAGCCCTTAGATTCTCGGACAATCGTAATATTACGGCCTTGCTGCCGTGAAAATCTACAGATTTCTACGGAAATTTTCTGTGCATCAGGCCTTGTTAAGGAGATCGATCAGTTCGTCCTGATTGGACACTACGTAATCAAGTGGCACGCGGACCATTGGATTCAGCTTTCCGTTAATGAACGCGGCTCTCATGTCGGTGTGTAGTCCTACAATCAGCTTATTCGCTTTACCGATATATCGATGCGTGTACGCGATGCCAAGTTCAACACACGCGCCTTCGTCGGGAACTCTTCCGTCCAGGATGAAAAGGAAAATGTCTGATTCCAGGATCTTGTCTCGATCCAGAGTGAAGATTGCTTCACGCTGTTCGTCTGGATTCATCGCCTCGAATGCGGGGCGATTGCTTTTCACGCCATCGCGTTGCGGCAGGAAGACCTGGCAGCCGAGTGCCTCAAGGCGATTAGTCAGTTTTTGGTTAAATTCTCGTTCGGCTTCGCTGAATAGTGGTCCCGCAAAATATATTTTCTTTCCCAAGGGATTTTCTTTCCGAGTTTTGTTAACCGAGCATGCCGCATTCACCAGAATCGGCGCAAAAAGTTGCTAGCACAATGCCATTTCGCGAAATTCTCTCCAATAAAGCTTTCGTGTTACTTGGAGAACAGGACAATCATTATCGATATAGTGATCGAAATTATAAGAATCGCCATCGGAGTGCTGCTTTCTGCTCCGAACCTTGCGTCGCTTTCAAATTGAGCCAGTTGGGTCAAGACCTGATCGAGTAACGGCCGCAGGTTTTCCGGAGTCGCTTTGATCTCTTCGTACAATCGGCGCAACACGAGCTGGCCCGCCTGCAGATCGCGTTCGAGTTTCAATTTCTGGGACATTATCTCCGTATCGACCGATTTCAGAATTGCTGATTGATCGGGGGGCTCGAACACAAAACTGTTTGCCAGGTTGTTTCGCCACTGCAGCAGGTTCATCTTGGGGTTGGCGGCTATACCGCCTAACGCCACCAGAACGTCTCTATCAACTTTGGCCGCGGTATCGATTCCGTGCTCAAGCAAAACGTCTTTGCAGGAATCGTCGACTTCATCGATATCTGTTTCGACCACCCGAAATTGGTCAAGATAAGCGTAGAGTTGCCGTCTCTTCAGGCTGTTTTCGAATGTCTTCAGTCTGTCCTGTCTGGTTTTTGACAGCGCCAGGTATTCCCCCTTCTTTGCCTGCATGCGTTTTTGCAGGTTTCTGAACTCCTCGCGCTCTTTTTCGTTCAACCAGCGTGATTTCAATTCGTTCCATTTCAATTGAACCGATGTTCTTTCGCTGCTTCGATCGTCATCATCCTTCGCGCCACATCTTCGGACGATTCCTATTCCAATCGTGGACGCCAAAATTGTTATTGCCAGCCCAAGATCCACCGGAACCGGAGAAATGGCGACAATCATGGCAGTGAGCAGGACAAGAATTATCGGCGCCCCAAGTTTGAACATGCTCAGCTTCCATTGCTTTGCCTCGTCACCATACTCAAATAAAAGCGATGAGAAGGATGGTTGAGTCGGCAGTGGATTAGGTTCCGGCAACGCCACCGTCTCAATCTGTCGCCAGAGCGTAGGAAGATTGAATCCGCCATCGCCAATTTGGCTGCCGGGCAGGTTAAACAGGGGAACGCCTGCCTTCAATTCGATGTCACACCACGGACAGCCTACAAACGTCTTTAGGTAGTGGTGGCTCTTGTTGTAAAAGCACTGGCAAAGATTCTGCGAGAGCTCACTCAGTTCCGTTATCCACTCTGATGGTGAAGGGCGACTGCTTTCGTGGAGAAACGCTCGGTTAAACAGTTCGGCGACCTTGCCGGAAACGGCTTCAAGTGGCAGTGATCCCGGAGGCTGTTTCATTCCTCTCGATTCAGTGTCTTTGCCATAAGCAAATCTGTATTCAGCTATGGCACGTTCAAGAGTCATTTCTCCTTGGCCACTGTATTGGCCAGAGAAGGGGTGTCTGCCCATGAACAGAAGCTGGAATATCAAAACCGCCAATCCAAAACAGTCGTGATTTATTGTTCGTGTTATGTCTTTAAAGGCTACTCCCTGTAGCTCGGGCGGGGTGTGCGTCGAAACGCCGACGCCGCACGCGAATGTTCTGCCTGCGGCTTCGATCTGAAAGCTGTCGCAATCGATCAGCTTGACCATGGCCTGGGTGGACACCAGAACGTTTCCATGGTTGACGTCCCCGATAACGTGACCGTGTTCGTGTATTACCGCAAAAGCTCGCGCAAGATTAGTCGCGGCGTGAAGTAGAAACGGCCACGCAGCGTTTGGGAATTCATTCAGTCGGCTTTTAGGACTGTAAAGGACGTGTATTCCTTTATGACCATGGATCCTCTGCATCAGGAATCCGACCGTGCAACCGTCGTTGCTATCCCGCAAAATATCCGTCGGCCATGCGGAAAGCCCCAGCAACCTGTCGTTGCACAAGTCAGCCATTGATGAAAGCTTTAACGCTTTATCGTTGTCAACCGAATGATTGTAAATTTTTGCGACGATGTCCTGTCTGTCGGCAACTTCGTAAACAGTGCCTTCGCCGCCTCGTCCGACTTCCGACAACAGCGATACTGCCTCGCCGTTCCGGTCGTAGAGCCTGAATTTTGATTTCGGTACAGCCATTATGTTTGGCTCCGTCTAGTCGCCAGAATCAACGTTTTATCATCATCAGTCCGCTGATTGACAGCGTCAGAACCAAGATATTTTCCGAGTGTTGCCGACAGGCCCTCAAGATAACCCGACGGCTGATCTAACAGGGGCTTGAACATTGCCCGAAAGAACGGAGCATGCGCAGTTTTACTCTGCGTATGCAAAGCGATCGATTGCAGTCCGTCCGAGAAGACGGCCAGGTCATCGATTGCATCGTTGATGTACAGATGGTTGATAAAATCTGCGGCAGTTTCGTCAGTGACGAAATATGTCTGATTCGCGTATTGGCCCTGTTGTGGCCAAAATATCCACCCGTATTCTTCAATCCGATTCCGCATCGAAACTACCAGCGCCCCGTCACCTAACTGCACGAACACGGCAGATTCGTCGCCGATAATCGCCCCAAGCAAAGTTGAGGCAAAGTTCCTGATATCGGTCTCGTTTTCCTCCGCCCTTTTAATGATAGCAACCTGCAAACTGGTCAACCACTTGACAACGAACTCGCGCGATATTGCTTCAATGCCATTTCCGGCTGAGAGAAAGTTCTTAACCGACTCAGTGAAGGATTGAGCAGTCATTGCCGACGCGACCGAGGCCATCTGCGCGCTGCCTGCTCCATCGGCCACAGCGGCAATCAATACTTCAGATCTATTCGGCAATCGATGCACCGTGCATAGGCTGCTGTCCTGACATTCCGTATCTGTCTTTGTATGAGAAGTTCCGACAACGGATGCGTATGCGTACTTCCATCTTTGAGCCGAGCCGGTCCTGAATCTCATTCAGTTTGCGCCCATCCATACGGCGTATAGAGCGGAACTTTGTCTCCCGGCGACGAACGCGATATTGCGCCGAGCGAATTCGAAAGCCATGCGAACATTTCGCGGAACTTCAGTCCTTGCAATCTTAATGGATCGCGCACTGCGATTTGGCGAAGCACTGTAATATCAGCGCCCGCTACGCCGACCGCGAAAAACATAAACGATCTGCTCTCTTCTCCGGTTCGAACCATCTGTGCAGCGTTTTGCCAATGGTCGGTCGGCTCGCCGTCGGTTATCAGAAATATCCAGGGACGATAATAGGAGATACCGTTCCGGCGGTAGTTGTCCTTGCGGGCTTTCAGCAAGTCTATGCCACGTTCGATCGCCGCACCCATGGGCGTGTCGCCGTCGGCTTTGAGCTCCGGCACGTCGAACGAATCCACTGTAGTAAAATCGGTTAATACATTAACAGGACCAAAGGTAATTATTGAAATCTCAACCCGTTTTGCGGCCATGTCGTCCGCCAAAAGCTGCGACCGCAACTCCGCCACTCCTCGCGATAGTTCTCTGATACGCTCGCCTTCCATGGAGCCGGACGTATCCAGCAGCAGGACGCACGGACAGCGATTCTCCGGATTAAGAGCAAATTCGGCGTCGGCAAATGGGACTTGGTCAATTACAGACATCTTCGTTACCTATGAATGAGCAGAAGATTTAAAAAGACCTGTGGGAGCGATTCAACAGGTAATAGCCTCATTAAACTATAGCAGTTTGATGCAATCAAGACGAGAATAGTCACGTTCCGAAAACAATCCTGTGTTAAAATGGACTTGTTAACGGAGTTCTTATGAGCACCAAAATAGAGCCTCTTGTAACTATAGACGAATTGGACGCGATGCCTGAAGATGGCAATCGTTATGAGCTGGTTGAGGGAGAGATAATTGTGAGCCGTGCGCCCGGGCTTCATCACCAAGAGGTATTAGACAACGTCATTTTTGTTTTCAAAACATATCTTCGTCAAAACCCGGTCGGAAAATTTTGGTCGACCCCCGGCACAATTTTCAGCGAAATGAATGCTGTTATTCCAGATATTGTGTTCGTCAGTAACGCAAGAATAGGCCAAATTGTTTCGGGACAAAAGATAGTTGGGCCTCCGGATTTGGTAATTGAAATCACATCGCCAGGTTCGGACAATGAAAAGCGTGATCGGATAACGAAAAGACAACTTTACGGAAAATATGGCGTCCTGGAATACTGGGTTATCGACTCGGGCAAACGTTATGTCGAAGTCTATTTTCTCGTGGGTGAGACACTGCAACTGATGGCGGCATATTCAGGAAATGACGAAATCACGTCTCCATTATTGCCGGGCTTCACTTGTTCAGTAAACGACATTTTCAATTCGTAAACACGGACCGGAGATTTTCCCGAATATTCATGTTGATCTATCTCCATTTTCAGGCGTAGCATCTACGCGTCACTTCTATTCCGCATACAAGGTGAAATCCATGAAACGCGCGTCCATAGTTTTGACCGTTATATTCGCATTGTCGCTGCAGTTCGCCTATGCGCACCAAACTGCGAAGCCGCAGCAATCTCTGAACGAAGCAATCCAGACTGTTATCGAGCGTCCTGAATTTCGTCATGCTTTGTTTGGAATCGAGTTTTATTCGCTGGACACCGGTAAGCCCGTATATACGCTAAATGCGGACAAGCTGTTCACTCCGGGGTCGACGACAAAGCTGCTCACCGAAGGCACAGCGCTGGAACTGCTTGGCGCCGATTACCGATTCCACACCCGCATTTATCGAACTGGCGGCGTTTCACCTGAAGGGACGCTCACGGGAGATCTGATATTAGTTGCCAGCGGCGATCCCAACCTGTCGGGAAGAATCAAGAGCGACGGCACAATGGCTTTTGAGAACGAGGATCATTCGTATGCTGGCTCGCCTGACACTCGCGCAGTGCCCGGCGATCCGTTGATGGTGATTCGCGAATTGGCCGCTCAGGTCGCAGCCAAAAATATTAAGAATATAAAAGGTCGGGTGCTCGTCGATGTCAGCCTCTTTCCGGAAGGCGAAAGGGAGCTTGGCACCGGCGCAGTTATCTCTCCGATTGTTGTTAACGACAATCTAATCGACGTTATGGTTACACCTGCCGCCGAAGGCGCACCGATGACGGTAAAGATTTCGCCTGAGACTTCTTATGCAACATTCGTCAACAAGACAGTGACGGGTAAAGCAGGCGAACGAGGCGGCATCAGGTTTTTAACCGATACGGCGGCCGACGGCAAACACACCATCACGATTATCGGTAGCCTTCCGGCCGGCAGTCAGGGAATTCTCTATAGTTACAAAGTTCCAAAGCCAAGTTTATATGCAGAGACGGTTCTGACAGAAGCGTTGCGCGAAAAAGGAATCACAATCGACGCCAGCGCTCCACCAGAAAAGCTCGACTTTGCAAAATTCGCTGCTTCTTATATCCCTGAAAATATAGTTGCTGAACATATTTCACCGCCGCTCAGGGAAGAAGTAAAAATCACATTGAAAGTTAGCCAGAATCTGCACGCCAGCATGACGCCATTGGTTGTTCATTCGATCATTGCGCCGAAAGATCGAATGAGAACCGGCTTCGACATAGAACGAGACTTTTTGCAGAAAGCCGGTTTGGATACCTCTGGCGCTCAGCAAGGCGATGGCGCGGGTGGCGACGCGCATTTCAGCCCGGAGTTTATGGTCAGCTATCTGACCTATATGACAAAGCAGAAAGATTATCAGGATTTCTATAACGCCCTGCCTATACTTGGAAAAGACGGAACGCTATTCAACATCCAACCGAATTCAAAAGCGGCCGGTCAGGTTCACGCAAAGACTGGGACTTTCAGTGTGTTCGATCCATTGAACAGACGCTTGCTGGTTACTGCAAAAGGACTGGCCGGATATATGACAACGGCGAAAGGTCAGCATCTGGTTTTCGCCATCTATGTCAATAACGTGTCTGTTTCTCTTGCCCCGGATGAAACGACAAAAGTAGTAGGTCAGGCGCTGGGTGAGATAGCAGCGATGGCGTATGAAACTGCTCAATAGGTAACCCCTCGAAATTCAATTTCCTTGTTTTCCATGCTCTTCTTTTTACTTTTCCTTTGCAATGCAAAGTACTTTATCATATTATCAGTTCGGGCGCCATTATGTTTTGCGGTTCATTCAAAATGGAGAGTAAAATGACGCTAAAAGAGATGAGTTCCTTGAAGGGCTGGCATCAGTATTTCACTGAAAATGCCAGGGCGGCCGACGGGATTCCGTGGGACCTGGTGGAAATGCTCACGAAAGAAGAAGTTGCATGCATTTCGGATTCAATTGCCACCTTTCAGCTCGGCGAATACGCGGAGGGCAGAGGGCTTATGAGATACGCAGAGGACTATGCAAAAAAATTCGGCGACGACCGCCTGACCAAAATCACCCGCCTATTCATTTGTGAAGAGCAGAATCACGCCTTGCTGCTTAGGCGGTTTATGCAGGTACACAAAATTAAACTGATCGAATCAAACTGGACCGACACCGTTTTCCGAAGGCTCAGAAAAAACGTCGGTTACGAATGGTCAATCACAGTATTGATCGTTGCCGAGATCATCGCCCTGGTTTATTACAAGGCACTGAGAGATGCGACGCACTCAACTGTTCTGAAAAAGATTTGCAACAAGATCCTTTCCGATGAAGCATTCCACGTTGCCTATGAATCAGAACTGATTCGAAACATTCGAAACTCAAATCCATCAATATTAAAAATAACGGCGATCATTTTTCATCGGTTCCTGTTTTCGGGAACAGTCATTGTTGTCTATTTTTCTCATCGAAGTGTTCTTAATAGAGGAGGCTATAGGTTTTTCGATTTCTGGCGCTCATGCCTTAAAGAGTTCGATACCTTGTTCAAATCGCACAAGAGCATACAATTATCAGTTTGGAACCAGCGATAGCAGCGCTGTTTTATATTTCTTGAGATCGCTTTTCAAAAAATATTGTAATAGCTGCCATATATATGCTGAAATCGATTGCATATCATAGATTGGGCGCGGGCTCTATCGGATAGCGAGCGTTTACGTCTTTCGAAAGGTGGTAATACTGTGAAAAAAATTGTTATCGGGGTGTTATTTCTTATAGTCGCGTCGGTCATTGCTCTTGGGCAGACCTCCGATAAGAAGCCTGCGGTAAAGGCGCCGACAATTCCTGTTTACAAAATGGAGGAAGGGTTTGTTGATGCTCACGGAGTCCTGATCTATTACAAGTCGCTTGGGCACGGACAGCCACTGGTGATTGTCCACGGCGGACCAGGCGCTTCGCACGATTATTTTTTGCCGTATCTGCTACCACTAGCGAGGACCAACCGACTAATCTTTATCGATGAGCGTGGGTCAGGACGCTCTCAGAAACTTGAAGATCCAAAAGGCTATACCGTTGAAAACATGGTCGAAGATGTCGAGTCGGTCCGTGAAGCGCTCGGGCTCGGCAAGATCAGTTTGCTCGGCCATTCGTATGGCGGAGTTCTGGCGCAAGCTTACGCTCTCAAGTATCAGAAGAATCTTTCGCACTTGATTCTATGCAGCACTTTCTACAGCACAACCGAAATGAACGGAGTGTTTCAGAAAGAGCTTGGCACAATGTCGCCAGAATTGCGCGAGCGTATTAAGAAACTCGAGCAGGACGGACTTTATGGTAAGGGTAAGGACTACGAGAAAAATCGTTACCCAGCCGATTATATGGTCGCGGCGTGGGGTGACGGCTATTTCCCGTTTCTTTATCAAAACCACCCTGATCCGAATTATGATCCAATTGCGAATGGAATTATGTCCTGGGATCTGTATAGAGAGATGTGGGGATCGAATGGCGAATTCGTTATCGATGGAAACCTGAAGTCGGTTGAATACGCTGACAAACTGCCCTCGCTCAAAATTCCGACGTTGATCACAGCCGGCGACCATGACGAATGCGATCCGATTCAGTCGCAGGAAATGAACAAGATGATAAAGAACTCTAAACTCTTCATCTTCCCGAAGAGCGGTCATATGACGTTTGTCGATCAACCGATCCTGTTCATAAAGACGATTGATGGATTTCTTCATTCTGAAAAGCCTGCACCGAAAACGCACGCGGCTGCGGAAACAAAATGATCAAGCTGGTCTATTGTATTTCGAAACGCTCCGAATTCACCGATGAACAGTTTTTCTATTACTGGAAGAACGTTCACGGTCCAATCGGCGCCCGCATACCTGGATTGCGAAAGCTGGTTCAAAGTCGAGCATTACCGCAGGGAAACGATATTCGAAAACCGGATTTCGACGGTATGGCTGAATTGTGGTTTGACGATATAGAGTCGTTGCTCGCTGCCAGGAATTCGCCCGAATGGAAAGCGTCGTCGGAAGACGAAATCAACTTCATCGATCACAATCGAGTCGCATATTTCATTTCTGAAGAACATCAGGTTCTTTGAACCGGCTGCTACAATAATCGCGTGAAACCACAACTGCAAAGAGTCGCATTCCAGGGCGAGCCTGGTGCCTTTAGCGAAGCTGCCATACGCCGATTGTTAGGCGATGTTGTCACGATTCCATGTCCCACGTTTGAAGCGATGTTCGACTCGGTCGAATCTGCCGCGGCCGATGCGTGTCTTGCTCCGGTTGAAAACTCCCTGGCAGGATCGGTCCATATAAATTATGAGCTGATGATGCTCCATCAGTTTCACATTATTGCTGAAGTGGAGCTTCGAATTCGTCACTGCCTGATTGCCGCTCCAGGTGTTTCCATAAATGATCTTCATGCGGTGAGGTCTCACCCTGTGGCGCTGGCTCAATGTCGAAGGTTTTTGCAGGCGCACCCTGCTCTTCGTAAAATGGTTGCTGAAGATACCGCAGGCAGTGTTCGCGATATAATGATTAATGATGTGCGCGACGAAGCCGCTATCGCGGGTGAGCATGCCGCTCGGGTATACGGTGCCGAGATTCTTGCCGAAGGCATTGAAGATCATCCGCAGAATTTCACGAGGTTTGTATTGCTGTCGCCGACCGATTTCATTGCCGAGGATGCCGACAAGACTTCGGTTGTATTTTCGCTTCCGAATAAACCTGGGTCACTCTATCGCGCTTTGGCGGCGCTGGCTCTTCGCGACATCGATCTGGTAAAGATTGAATCGCGCCCGATTGAAGGGCAGGTGTGGGAGTACCGCTTCTATATTGATTTTCTCGGCAGCACGCGTGAAACAAACGTGCAGAACGCACTTAATCATTTACGCGAAATAACGCCGGATCTAAGGGTGCTGGGTTGTTATAAGCGTGCCGACAGACCAATCTGATAAAGGATAGTGATGGACGTCAGAGCCCTGATATTCGACCTGGGTCAAGTGATCGTAAAGTTCGATTTGAACGATATGCGACGAGCATTTGTCCGCAGCGGCGGTGATCGCGAATTGCTTCCTTCAACTGCCAACAATGGTTGGCCGGAAGTGATCGATTATGAGCGTGGATTGATTGAGACAGCGGATTTCGTCCGGCACGTCAGCAGCCTGATTGGACGCGAATTGACAGTCGAAGAATTCGACGCCGCTTGGGATCCTATATTCCGCTTAAACGAACCTATCGCTAAGTTGATACCACGATTGAAAGAGAAATACCCACTCGTGTTATTGTCCAATACCAACGACAGCCACTGGCGGTGTATAAGAAACGGTTTCACTGACACGTTTTCGCATTTCAATCCGTGTCTGGTGTCATATGAACTCAAACGATCTAAACCTGACAGAGAAGTCTATCTTGAAGCAGCGAAATGCACCGGTCACTCGCCGGAGCATTGTCTGTTCGTCGATGATATTGAAGCTTATGTTGAAGGCGCTCGCGCGGCGGGACTGCAGGCAGTTCAATATGTAGGCGCGGAGACTGACGAGTTTCTAGAGTCGCTTCTTTAGAGCGATAGCTTAAATGTAAGACCGTCTCAACATCTCGGCCGCGCTTTCATCGAGCTGTTCGGCTCGGCGGACTTCTTCAAACCGGGCAAGCAGATCGTCAACGCGAAGACGTTTCTTGTCTGCTCCGCGAAAATCGTAAATGATCTGGCCTTTGTGCATCATTATCAATCGGTCGCCGAGATTTGCCGCCTGATGCATTGAGTGCGTCACCATTAGCGTAGTTAATTTGTCACGAGAAATGATTTTGTCGCTGAGAGAGATAACCTGATCCGCGCTCTTTGGATCAAGCGCGGCCGTGTGTTCGTCCAGTAGCAGAAGCTTCGGTTTCAGCCACGTCGCCATCAACAGAGTCAGGGCTTGTCGCTGCCCACCGGATAAGCTGCCAATTGCATTATCCAGTCTGTTTTCCAGCCCCATATTCAAGCGGCTGACATTGTCTTTGAATTCGTTCATTCTCTGCGACTTCAAAGCCCAGCCGATTCCTCGTGGCTGACCACGTTTGGCTGCTAACGCAAGGTTTTCAGCTATGGTCATGTTTGGCGCAGTGCCGCTGAAGGGATTCTGAAATACCCGGCCGATCAATTTCGCACGTTTATGCTCTGGCCATTTGGTGACTTTATTGCCATCGAGATTTATATCGCCCGAATCGACGAAGAAAGTTCCTGCAACCGCATTGAGCAATGTGGATTTTCCCGACCCGTTTGTCCCGATGATGATGACAAACGAGCCTTCATCTACCTTCAGGCTCACACGGTGTAATGACCGCACCTCGTTCGGAGTGCCCGGATTGAACGTCTTTGATGCGGCGTTGATTTCAAGCATGGGCAGCCGTCGCCTTTCCTTTTTTGTCCGTTTGCATCGCGATATTTCGCGCCTTGTTCGACTTAACTTTTCCCAGCAGATTCGGCAGGATCAGCGCAACGAACACAAAAACAGCGGTGATCAATTTCAAATCGTTTGGGTTCAATCCCCATCGCAATGCAATCGCCACCATCAATCTGAATAAGACTGAGCCCATAACTGCGCCGGTGATTGTCAGCCCAAGGCTTTGCGTTCGAACCAGAGCTTCTCCGATAATAACGCTCGCCAGTCCCCACACGACCATTCCGATTCCCATCTGCACATCGGCAAAGCCCTGGTATTGAGCCAGCAGCGCGCCCGACAATCCTATCAGGCCATTTGAAAGCGCCAGGCCGGCAATGATCATCGTATCTACATTGACGCCCAACGCGCGGATCATCTGATCATTATCGCCGGTTGCGCGCATTGCAGTGCCGACGTTCGTTCGGAAGAACGCATACAGAATGATTCCCGCGATGATAATTGCGATAGCGATCAGAGTGAGGCTCGAAATATCACGTACTCCCACTTCCCATCCAAAGAGATTGATATTCTCCGAGGCTCCAAACACTTTTGCGCCTGCGCTTTCTGCCATACTGGACAGAGTACGAGCCGACATCAATGGAACATTACTCTTGCCCATGACGTGAAGATTCACTGAATAGAGCGCGGTCATCACCAGGATTCCCGCAAGTAACCCATTGATCTTGAACTTTGTATGAAGAATGCCGGTGAGAGCTCCGGCAATAAATCCAGCGCCGAACCCGGCTGCGCTGGAAATTATCGGATTAAAGCCCGCCACTAACATTACGGCAGCGACGGATGCTCCAAATGTTATCGATCCGTCAGCGGTGATATCAGGAAAATGAAAAATGCGAAAGCTGATCAGCACCCCTAGCGCCAGCAGCGACAAAATTAAACCGATTGTTAACGCTCCGATAAGGAGAGTCACGATTGATCCTTTCGCAGAGGTGCGATCCAGCAGGCGCCTCTGATAAATTCGCTTTGACCAGCGCCGGAAATCTGCCGGTCGTCAGTCAACAAGTGAAGCACATCTCTGACATTCTCTGACTCGAACAATTTCGTTACGGTCGATTTCAGGTTCAGGACGCCTTTTTGCAACGGCCGATATGGGAATGCTGCCGCGTGAAAATGGCCCACAAGGGCGGATCCAGCATTTAGCGGTCGAAGCAAATTCTGCACTTCCTGCATTGAATCATTTATTGCCACGCCTGCGACTAATGCCACACCACGCGTGTGTGATCTTTCAGAGCTGAACGATATCCACTCGCGAACGCCAGGATGTTCAAACGGCGCGCCAGCGGCGGCTGCAACTGCAGGAGATTTGCGCAGAGATGCGCCCATCAGTCCGGCCGATTCCGCTACTGCAACCATACCGACACTATTTACCTTGATAATTTCTAAACACTGATTGATCAGATCGCTGAGAGTAATCGACCCGGCGTCTTTCTTTGCTTCGAATCTTACGAGGTGCGAGAAATCCCCTTCGCATTTTAGTCCATACAGAACTTTCATCTCTGGAACCAATGTTCCCGTCGAGAGCATATAGTCAGGAACATTGGTGTTATCGGTCGGCAAATAAGACGCGGCACCCGCAGCCGTCAGGAACTCGCCAAACCGATTCTGGCAATCTCGGAAATCGCTGCCAAAGGCTCCAAGCCCAACACCAAAGCTCGTTTCGGGAAAACTGATGTTATGAACGTCACCTTCGGTAAATCTGCAACCGTTCAAAAGATCAGGATTGCCAATCACTTTGCATTGGAGTTTCGCATTCGGCGAAAGATCGAATACTTCAAAGATAGCGGTTGGTCCTTCCAGCTTTCGAGCAGAAGTTGCGCTGGTTTTTGTGTCATCAGGTTTACTGACGGGCGCAGCGAACAAAACCTTTAGACCGGACATCTCCAGAACTTTGCGGACGTTTTCTGAAGGACTTGTAACGAAAAAAGAGCCCTGGATGCTTCCGAGCTGTTTGTAAAACATCAGCAGGACTCGAATGCCCGCCGAGCTGATATAGGCAACGTTGGCCATATCCAATCGTATGTGATGCGCTCCCTGACGAACGATATCTTCCAGGGCGCTGATCAAATGATCGGCCCAATAACCATCCAGTCGGCCGTTTATGCTCACCTGCCAGGTTTCGCCTGATTGTTGAGTATTGATTTCCATATTTAGTTGCCGATTACCTCGTCGGCCCGTTTAATCAAATCCGGTGGAATCTGCAGACCGCAGTTGCGAGCTTCATCGCGATTTATTGTAATCTTTGTTTTCTGCGTCGGTTGAATCGGCATCGATGCGGGGCTTTCGCCGCGCATTATTCGTGCCGCCATTAATGCTGCCTCTTTGCCAGCGTCATAGAAATCACGCGCCACTACCACGCTTGCGCCTAATCTGGATTGGGGGCTGCTAAAGGCAAAGACAGGCAATTTGGCCCGTTTTGCGGCCTGGCTGATACTCGTAAAAGTCGCCCCTGACAGGTTGTCTGATATCTGGCACACTGCATCGATCTTGCGGTTCATCAACGCCAGCGCGGAATCCGCAACATCGCTGCTGGAATTTGCGGGAACGGCTTCGACTTCTAAGCCTGCCTTCTGTGCCGCCGCAATTAGCAAGCCTTTGTAGTAAACCGAATTGACTTCAGCCGGAGCAAAGATAGTCCCGATCCGATGTGCCGACGGAAGCGTTTGACGAATGACCGTCATCATTTCATCGAACGGACTGACTACAGAGGTTCCCGTCAGATTTGGTAAGTGATCCTGATTGCTCTTTCCGGCACCTAATGACAGCGGCTCTCCAACGAGCGTAAAGACTATCGGAATCGAATGAATCTTTTGTATCGCCGTCTGAAGCGATGGCGTCGATAACGACAGCAGCATGTCGGATCCATCTGTTAACGTGGCATCCATAATGCCGTTCATTGTCGCAATGTCGCCTTGCGCGCTCCGCTTTTTTATTTCGTAGTCCCTGTTTTCGACGAGGCCGGCCGCGACAAAACCGTCTCTCAGACCTTTTTCAGCCTCTTCCGCAGTGGGGGTCTCGATGTACATCGCCATGCTTAGTTGCCATTTCTTCGAAAGAGGCTTTGAATCTGCCGCAGTCGTTTTTGGCGCCGCAGCTTTTTCGTGTACTCCGTTTTCGTCTATGACAACATCAGCGTTTGCGAGCACGTCATCGGGTATCCGCCACAGGTCCTTCAATCCCGTCAAAGCAGTTTTGTTGACCAGGAGTTGTTGCGGAACAACATTCCGAATTGGGATTTTACTTGAATCGGAGCCTTTCAAAATATCCGCCGCCAGGGCGCCCGATTGTTTACCGACCTCGTAAAAGTTTGCGCCCAGATCGAACAACCCTCCGCGCTTTGCTGTTGGCGGAGTCAGCGTAAATACCGGAATCTTTCCTTTGCGCGCAGCCGTGAGTACAGATTCGACCGCAACCATTACAGTTACGTCGCCGCCGATCCACAGAGCTTCAGCGCCTCGCGAAACCACGGAACTGGCAGCTTCGAAAACAGCAGACGAGCTGTCAGCATTTGCTTCAATCAGGGTGATTCCCATCGCGCTGCACACTTCGCGAGCCTTCGTCACATAGGCCCGCGAATTTGCTTCTGCGACATTCCACACTACCCCGACGGTTTTCAGGCCTGGATACATTTTGCGCGCGAGCTCGAAACTGCCTTCGACCGGCATGAAGGTTCCGATGCCGACAAAATATTTCGGGTGATCGAGAGGATTTTCTCGCTTGAGTCCGACGCCAGCAATATAAGGATCTGCGACTGCTCCGAAGACGTGCACTGCCTTCCCACTTTTGTTGGCATTCGCGACTGCTTGCATGGAAAGCGTGCTGGACGTAAGGACCATGTCATATTGACCACCGGTGATTTCTTTCGCGATGTTATTGTCGGTGGCTACATCGTTTTCGGCGTTATATCTTCTGATAGAAATTGTCTTCCCATCGACGAAGCCTTCCGCGGCCAGTGCGTCAATCATTCCTCGGATCGTATCGTCCAAAAGCGGCTGTGAAGCGTGCTGAAGGAAAGCTATGTGTGGAATTCGTTTGTTCGAAGAAGTGCGGCGATTCAAATCGGAGACTAACAGCGCGGCCGAAGCCAGCGCAATAAGCAGCAGTCCTAATGAGAGTCGCTTCAATGCGAATAACATTCCGAAACCTCGTTCGGGCAAAATCGGTAAAAGGCTATTTGGCGCTTATTGCTTCGGCCAAATTCGGAAAGATCCTGAAAATCGTCAGGAATCCTGTTATCTCAAAAACCTGCTTGATGTGATCTTTCATTCCGCAGAAATCCATCTTCCCTTTGTCAGGCAAAAGCTTGTTTGCCGCAAAGACCAGTACCCGAAGACCAGAGCTGCTTATGTAATTAAGCTGATCGAAATCAATAATGATGTTCTTCTCGCCCGACTCGATTAGCGGTACCAGTTTGTCTTCCAGAGCTTTGGCAGCGTTAATATCGAGGTTCCCAGCCAGGTGAATGACACTTTTTCCAGCCAGTTTTTCCTCTTTTATTTCCATTTTAGGATTCTCCTTAAGAACTGGCGCGCTCGAGCCAGAATGCGCCTAAACTGTTTTCTTCGACACAGTCAGAATATTCCTGTTGTCTTCTCGTCTGTACTCTGTACGATCCATCATTGTGCGGGTCAGATGGATTCCCAGCCCTCCGATTGGACGCTCTTCCAGTGGAGCATTTATATCAGGTGTCGGGGCATCCAACGGGTTAAATGCAATCCCGTCGTCCTCAACCTCCGCCGTTAACTCCCCGTTTTCCAGCGACAGCCTGACGATAATTTCGTGCTCGTTGTCGTCTTTGTAGCCATGTTTTATTACATTGATCAGGATTTCTTCCAGGGCCAGATTCATTGCAAACAGAACCTCTCCGGAAAGGTCGTGTTGCCCGCCGATCTGGTTGACGATATCGCTCACCCGTTCAATCTCAGATATCTGGTTTGTGAGCGGAATTGTTATTTTCTGGTCCATCATCGCAGGCTTTTGCTCACCGTCCCAAATATCTCATTGCCAGAACGGTAATGTCGTCTGACTGCGGAACTCCGGCCGAAAAATCCTTCACTTCGGATACCGTGCCGCGGACCAGTTTGACCAGCCCGGACGATTGAAACTGTTTCAATATTTCTTCGGTTCTGTGCTCGCCCAGCATATCGCCGCTGCTGTTCATTGCTTCGGTTACGCCATCGGTGTACAAAAAGACGGTATCGCCCGGTTTCAATTGAATTTTCCTGGATTGGTACGTGATATTATCGATAACGCCAACCGCCATTCCGCCGGTCATCTCCATCGGCTCGATTCCAGAATCCTTGTACAAAATGTAAGGAGGATTATGACCTCCCAGCGTGTATTCCAGTTCACCCGTAACCGTATTCAGCACGCCATAAAAAACTGTAACGAACATTGCGGAATCGCTTTCGGCTGCCAGCAGATGATTGACCCGGCCAATGGTGACAGAAGGCGAATGCCCTTCAGTCGCCACGGATTTCAGCAGCGTTCGGCTGACGGCCATGAATATCGCCGCAGGAACTCCTTTGCCAGAAACGTCCGCAATCACAAAGCCAAGTTTGTCTTCCTCGATTAAAAAGAAATCGTAAAAGTCGCCGCCGACCTCGCGTGCCGGTATCATCTCGGCAAAAATTTCAAAGTCGGTTCGATTCGGAAATGCCGGAAAATTCCTCGGAACCATCGATTGCTGTATTCGGGCGGCGACATTCAGCTCCTGCTTGATCGCGACAAGCTGATCGTGCTCCTTCAATGCCTCTTTCAAGGTCATCAATTGTTCGAGAGTCTTTTTGACTGTTATCTCGAAATCCTCAAAATCGATTGGCTTTGTTAAGAAGTCGAATGCGCCGCGGTTCATTGCCGTTCTGATGTTTTGAAGGTCGCCGTAGGCCGACACAATAACGGCCTTCAATATCGGGTTGATCTCCTTAATTTTCGACAGCAGCGTCAGACCGTCCATCACGGGCATGTTTATGTCCGTAAGAACCAGATCGATTTCGCGGTCATTTTGGAGAGCTTCCAGCGCTTCCAATCCGTTATGCGCAAAGGCAAATTCAAACTCTTTTTCGCGGATCTGTCTTCTGAACCGCTGCCGAACCAGAAGCTCTAAATCAGGTTCGTCATCCACCACCAGAATCTTAACAGCCATAAAATTTCCTTAACTCTCTTGCAAACCCAGGACTTCCTGCTTCAGAACCTTAAAGTCGATCGGCTTTGTCAGGTAATTGTCGGCGCCATATTCCATCGCGGTTTTGTAGTTCGATTCGTCACCGTAAGCCGTAATCATGAACACTTTCAATGCAAACCGGTCTTTTATGATCTTCAGCAGTTCCAACCCGTTCATCCCCGGCATATTGATGTCGGACAATATCAAAATCAAGTCTGCCGGTCCGACGCTTTCCAGATACTTGAGAGCCTCTTCACCAGAGAACGCATAATGAAATTCGATTTGGCCCGATCTTATTTCACGCCGGAATTGCTGATCGAATAATAACTGGATGTCATGCTCGTCATCGACAACCATAACTTTCATTGATGCACTCCTTTGGCGACGGTCGGATTTTTTGGCAGGACTACGATGAACTCGGTAAATTGCCCCGGCTCTGTTTCTACCTTCAATTCGCCCTGATGTTCCTGCACCACGATTTCAAAACTGATCGAGAGTCCCAGTCCAGTGCCTTCGCCCGTAGGTTTTGTAGTGAAGAATGGATTGAAAATTTTATCTTTGATCTCTGACGGAATCCCGTCGCCGTTGTCGCGTATTCGAACTTCTATTTTGTCGCCCAGGTTCTTTGTTTGAACCGAGAGCGTCGGGGAAAAGCTCGCAGGCGCATTCTTCCTTTTCTCATTAGCCGCGTAGCAAGCATTGTTCAAGATGTTAAGGAAGACGCGGCTCAGGTCCTGCGGAACAACGCTGATCTGCCCGACGGAGTCATCGTAATTGCTGTTGATGGTTACATTGAATGACGAATCTCTGGCGCGTAATCCGTGATAGGCCAGATTCGTATATTCCGCCAGCAGAGCGTTTATATCGGTAGGTTGATGCTCGCCGGTTCTGCCGCGCGAATGCAGCAGCATGCCACGAACGATGCTGTCGGCTCGTGTGCCGTGCTCGTATATTTTTTTAGCGTTCTGTCGCAAATCGCCTAACATTTCACCGATGTACTCTGCCGAGTCTGAATCCATTTTATCTTTTTGTTTATCGAATTCCTTTTGCAGATCATCTGCCAGTTCGTCTGACAGCGCCGCGAAATTGTTGACGAAATTGAGCGGATTTTTGATCTCGTGCGCAATGCCCGCGGTCAATGCGCCCAGCGATGCCAGTTTCTGTTGCGTAATTAACTGATCCTGCGTTTGCTTTAGTTGTCCCAGAGTTTGATTTAGTTCTTTATTTGTAGCTTCCAGATCGCGAAGCAGCTTTGCCTGTCGCTCAGCAGCCTGCTTTCGCTCGGTGATGTCGTTGAAGAACACGGTAGTGCCGCCGCCGAAAGGGAAGAGGCGGGCTTCGAAGAATCGATCACTGTTCGCGCCAAACAGTTGAAGGTCCGTCAAGATTCCCGACTGACCGCCCCGCAATCCGGTCGAGACCTGCGCTCCCGTATCACTGTTCTTAAGCTCGGGAAAAACTTCAAAGAGCCTGCGATCGATTACATCTTCGCGCGATTTTCCGGAGCTGCGCTCTGCTGCACGATTCCACAACTCGATCTTACGTTCCGGATCAAGAACGAACATCCCTTCGTTGATCGATTCAATTACCTCATGCAGTCGCGCCTCTGATCGCCGAAGGGCCTGTAATATCTGGGTCTTCTGAACCATCCTGAGAACAAATCCGGCCAGCACCACTGTTACCAGTAAAAATATGATCAGATTTCTGATAGATCGATTGAAAGATCCCTGCACCATCAGCACCTGTCGGCCTGCATCCTGTTTATAGAGGTTTTTGATTTCTTCCAGGTCTTTTCTGACTTTATCGAACGCCGGAACTCCGTCGTGCAAATCCCTCCTTGTCGCCTCTTTAATCGATCCGGTCAGAATCGAATCAATAACGTCGTCCCTCACTTCCAGGTAAGCCTTCCAGTCCTTCTCAAATCTGGTTCGCGCCTGGAGGTGCTGTTGCGAAACAGCCGTTGCCCGCTGATTATCCAGATTATTCTGAATCACCTTGTCTTGATTGCGGGCCTGATCCACGTACTCTACCTGCAGGTTCGTATCCTGAGTCGTCAGCGCATATTGAACCAGCCTGCGCGCTTCCTGTGTTTCGTATTGAAGATCGCCGATCAAATCCAGACCACCAATCGATCCGTTATATATCTGTTCTACGTCGCGTTCGGCTTGCAGCAGGTCGCGCACCTCCAGCAGGACCGAGCCGAGCACTATGATCGCAACCAGGGTTAGTCCCACCTTGAAATAATGCCGCTGATAAAAACTGCCCAAATCTGATCTATCTGTCGCAGACATGCAGAATCGCTCCTGATATTTTGTCTGATTTAATGCTCGTCTTTAATGCTCGTCTTTAATGCTTGTCTTTAATGCTTATCAATCGCATTTGATTTTGTATCCGGCATCGGTGGGCAGCATTCCATCGATGCGAATGACTTTAACGGTGTCGTTAACTTCTCCAACGCGCGCGTATCCAATTGCTCCAGGCACATTGAATACGAACTTAAGCATGCCAGAAGCGCTTGAAAGAGTTTTCGGCGCTTCGGTCGCGTCCCCGGTAAAGGCCGCATGCATAAAATAGTTATTAAAATCACGATCGCGCATGTGATAGATCGCCTTTAGCACAGCCTCTCTCTCCGGTTGTCCTTCATCGCGCATGACTATGGTTACGCGCTTTCCATTCGACCAGGTCTTTCGTTCTCCCATAAATATTTTGCGCAATTCGATAGAAGAAAGATTGTCGATGGGATTCGATTTGTTGACGATTATCGCAAGATTGTCCTGAAATATTGGAACTGCCAAATGCGCATCAAGGAGATAAGGTTTTCGAATCCTTGCCTGCGTCGAGGTCAAAGCACTGGCCGAGATCAGCATCGATAACGCTATAAACCAGGTGATGGTGATTCTCTTTAACATCGTTCTTTCCTTCCTGGATTCGATCTTCCTAGAATGTAAAGGCGACCTGAGCGGCGACGCCGTTTACGCCTTTGACCTGTCGACCATCAGTTCGGTTGTATTGAATCTTGAACGCCGCAAAATCATTGAAATCATATCGAATCCCGGCGGACGGGCCGTTGCGCCGGCCGATGTCGTGATAGATCGGCTCGTTATTCGAGGCGTTGAAATATTCGTACCGGAAGTACGGTCTTATCTTGCCAAACCGATGCGATATTTGCGAGTAACCACCGGGGGTGTTGAACGTCGGCCCGTTTCCATTTATAGAATGCCTGATCACGACCGCTTCATTCAGGAACTCAAACTCGGACGTTTGATATACCACGTGACCTGCCATTATTGTTTCGCCGATCTTTGGCAGGCCATCGGGAGTCAGATGATCGCGGTAGACTGAAAAACCGGCTTGCAGCCCCGGCACCCAATCCGGTCGAGCATAGAGCGCCAGGTTGTACGCCTTGCCGTTGTTTTCGTCTATGACATTCTGCACTGGTTCGTCAAGCGGCGAGCGAGAAGTCCGTCCGTTGCTGACCTCGGCCACATAATGCAGCCCGAGTTTTCCGGACGGTATCCGGCCATTCGCCGTTACGCCGACGCCGTGAACAGGCAGAGGCCCGCCATCGTCTTCAAAGTTGAACAGGAATGGCCGTCCTACTTCAGTCTGAAACCATGTGCCATGATGGTAAGCCGTATTGTAATAACCAATTGCAGTGTGATAGCGACCGAATGCGATGTTGAAGTAATCGTTGTGGGAGTACTGCAGCATCATACGTTCGAGCTCAACGCCGAAAGCATTCCTGTCGTCGGACTCCACGACCATCTCCGTCACGAAGTTCACTTTTTCTGAAAGCTGAGATGTGATGAAAAGGTCCAGTTGACCCAGCACAAACGAATTGGTGTCGCCTTTGCGATCATCCGCCAG
>Ga0070741_10003276_pt1 | contig 40640 bp, 36 predicted proteins | sample Coa_R1_4_FD_66440 | JGI IMG/M metagenome (GOLD analysis project Ga0070741, IMG submission 66440) | Surface soil microbial communities from Centralia Pennsylvania, which are recovering from an underground coalmine fire - Coalmine... | ecosystem: Environmental > Terrestrial > Soil > Unclassified ...
AACGTCATCTGTGTAGTCGCAACACGTTGATTTGCAAAGAGGCCGATTTTCGATTCGCGTTCAAATCGGAGACACCTTAACATCTACGAAAATCAGCGCTGCCATTGGCTTCCCGTGGCACGCACTCATTTTCTACCGGACGCTACTGGTCATCCATCTTAGGTGACGGCAAGAAAAAGAGTCAATCGATAATATTCCTGTTAGTGGTCCGTCGTATCAAGAATCGAAAAAAATGGATGAAGGCGCAAAACGAAGCAGCACCACGGGGGAACGGTTGACGTTTTCTGAAATCTTTCAACATGGATCGAGAATTCCCAAAAAGGGCGGTGATGGACATTTTTGTCGGTATACAGCGGGCAATGTATATTTTTGCGTACACTTTCAACTGGTTAGAAACCTCAGCGAGATAACAATTCATCATCTAACATGTTGAATTTAAAAGACCTTAGTCTTAGTTGGCAATTTTGGCAGGTATGGGACTTGCTTGCCAGATGTATGGGCTGTTGGCTTTTGGGGACCGATGGGTTGTGAAGGGCTACAGTGACTGAGCAGGTGTCTGAAGTCGTTGTTCTCGTTACAGCGTCATCTCAAGAGGAGGCTATCAAGCTGGCGAATCTGGCGGTGGAAGCAAAGCTTGCCGCCTGTGCGACGGTTCTCCCTCACGTTCGATCCATATACAGGTGGGAAGGTAAGATTCACGACGAACAGGAATCATTGATTGTGTTCAAGACGGCTTCCAGGTTTTTTTCAGCTTTGGAGGAGGCCATTAAGCGCCACCATAGTTACAGTGTTCCGGAAATCATCGCGCTCCCAATTATCCTCGGCTCTCAGCCGTACCTGGATTGGTTGAAAGGTGAACTCCTTAAGTAGTTGAAAAGATTAAGTATTAGATCATAAAAAGACGGTTGACCACCAACAAGATGGTCAGGTAAACTCGCAGAGTAAATTTCAAGGAAGTGCGAGGATCCAAGAGGGAGACACGGGTATGAGCCAGCACACCGAACAGGGCGATGCCTATACCGTCGTTATTTTTCGAGGATCGACAGCCAAGCCGTTGCGCTTTAGCTTCCCGCGAAAATTTGTTCGTAAGTTATTGATTCTACTTTCAATTTTTATTTTTGCTGATCTCTTGGTTATCTCCCACTATGTGATCCGGACGGGAGAAGTTTGGGAGCTTTCCGCCTTTCGAGCCGAGGCGATGAGCGCCCGAGAGCAGACTGCCGCCTTCTCGGCGGCCGTGGATGATCTCAAACGGCGGTTAACGACCATGAAAGAGGTCAATCAGCGACTTCGGGTCATGTTAGGGATTGAGTCGGTAAAACCCGGAGATCTGCTGAATGGGCGGGGAGGCGAGGATGCCCCTCTTCCGGAAGGGAGGGAGGTCAGCCTTGAAAAATCTCCAGTTGAGTCTCCCAGAAATTCGGATTTGGAAGTCCAGGCGGTTGACCGATCTGAAGGACCGCGAGTACGTGAGGATTTGTCCGATGCGCGTACGCGGGCTGAGCAGGAAGACCTGGCGCTGCACGTCAAAGAACAATTGGCATGGCTAGCAAAAGAAGCCGCCAGACAAGAGCGGACCTTGCAAGAATTGACGGCGGCCGCGGAACAGCGCTCATCTCGATGGGCGGCAACCCCTTCTATCTGGCCAGTGAAGGGATGGGTCACTTCCGGGTTTGGACCGAGAATTTCTCCTTTCACGGAAAAGCCGGCCTGGCATGACGGATTGGATATCGGCGCCGCGCCAAATGCGCCGGTTCAGGCTCCAGCTCAAGGAAGGGTCACGGCCATCGGGTTCGACCCAAAGCTTGGAAATCTTGTGCGTATCGATCATGGATATGGGATCGAGACGCTCTACGGCCACTTGGCCAAGCCGATGGTGAGAGAAGGTCAAAGGGTCAAACGCGGAGACGTCGTCGGGTTGGTTGGCAGCAGCGGACTTGCGACCGGGCCTCATCTGCATTACATGGTCAAGGTGAATGGGCAAGCGATCGATCCGCTGCGGTATATTTTGGAATAGATTCTGCGTCATTTTCGGTCTCTCCTTCCTCTTCCCATCAACCAAACCGACAAAGACATGATGCGCGGTCCCACGCCAGCGTGGACTGCGTTCCCCTTTTGTCTTAGTCTACTTTTGACGTGAGCCTAGGCAGCCGAAACAAACACTCCGGCAGCTTCGGACGTTGCCGGCCGGATCATTCGAAAGAGAGTCGGCATGAGTAACTTGAAGATTGCGCGGTCGGTGAAGCCTCGTCTGATTGAGGAAGTCGGTCAGGACATCGATCTTTCAAGAGACGAGCTGGTTCCTTACGGCAAATTCAAGGCCAAAGTCGAGTTGTCGGTCCTTGAGCGGCTCGCCCATCGTCCTCAAGCGCGCTACGTATTAGTGACAGCCGTCAACCCGACGCCGATGGGAGAGGGAAAAACAACGACCGCTATCGGGCTTTCGATGGGATTGTGGCGGCTCGGTCATCGGGCCATCGTGACCTTGCGACAACCGTCCTTGGGCCCGGTGTTCGGGATCAAGGGGGGAGGAGCCGGCGGAGGCAGGGCACAAGTGATTCCTATGGAGGATGTCAATCTGCACCTGACAGGAGATGCGCACGCCGTTACTGCGAGCCACAACCTCCTTTCAGCGTTTCTGGACAACCATCTGTACCACGGCAATACCCTGAATCTCGACCCGACTCAAATCACCTGGCCGCGGGCGATGGGGGTCAGCGACCGAACCCTGAGAAAGATCACCGTGGCAGGCCGGGACGCTGATGTTGATCGGGACGCACAATTTGTCATCACCGAGGCGTCAGAGGTTATGGCCGTGCTGGCGCTGGCTTCGGGACGTCAGGATTTAAGGCGTCGCCTCGGCCGGATTATGGTAGGACTGGCAAAGGAGGGGCGGCCTGTGACGGCTGAAGATTTGCGCTGTGCTGGAGCCATGGCCGTTCTCCTGAAAGACGCGCTTCTCCCCAACCTTCTGCAGACTCTTGAAGGGACGCCTGCACTGATCCATGCGGGCCCATTCGGCAATATCGCGCATGGCAACTGCTCGATCCTGGCCGATGCGATCGCGCTACGCTGCGCTGATTATGTGGTGACGGAAGCCGGGTTTGGCAGCGAACTGGGAGCCGAAAAATTTTGTAACATCAAATGCCGGGTATCAGGTCTCCGTCCCAACGCAGCGGTCGTGGTCGCCACCCTTCGCGCGCTTAAGCTCCATGGCGGAGGGGGTGCGGTCAAACTCGGCGCTCCGCTGCCGGTCGGCCTAACCGGCCCGAACATAGAAGCTTTGACAAAGGGACTGGCTAACCTGGATCAACATATAGCCAACGTCAAAGCCTTCGGCATTCCCGCTGTGGTGGCGGTCAACGCGTTTCAGGAAGATCGAGAGGACGAGCTGGAACTGGTCCGCAATCGAGCGTTGGCGGCCGGGGCGGCGGGTGTGGCGGTGTCAACTCATTGGGCGGACGGCGGAAAAGGCGCCGAGGAGTTGGCCAGAGCTGTGATGGCTGTCTGTCAACAGCGTTCAGACTTTTCGCTGTTGTACGAGGATGGCTGGCCGATCAAGCGGAAGATTGAAACCATCGCCGTTCGGATGTACGGAGCCGCCGGGGTCTCGTACAGCGAGCAAGCCGAGCGCCAGATCGAACGGGCGATGCAACTGGGTTTCGGAACGTTTCCCGTCTGTATGGCCAAGACCCCTCTTTCACTTTCGCATGATCCGACGGTGAAGGGCCGGCCTTCGGGGTTCACAGTTCCGATCAAAGAGGTCCGAATCCTGGCCGGCGCCGGATTCTTGACGGCGATCTGCTCGGGTATTCAGCTGATGCCGGGACTTCCCAAACGCCCGGCAGGGGAGCGAATCGATCTTGATGCGGAAACCGGAGAGATCGTGGGATTGTCTTGAAGCCGATCAGCGTTGTTTCAGGTACTTGAAGAATTCCGAGTCGGGGCTCATGACCACGGTGGACTTGTCGTTGAAGGTCTTCTTGTAGGCTTCCATGGACCGGGTGAACTCGAAGAACCGGGGATCTTGCTTATACGCATCTGCGTAGATCTTGAAAGCCTTGGCGTCACCCTCGCCACGGAGTTCCTCCGCTTCCCGATAGGCTTCCGCCAGGATTATCTCGCGATCCTTCTCCGCTTCGGACCTGATTTTCTGCGCTTCCTCCGCACCTTCTGCGCGGTACTGCTTCGCCTGGCGCTCACGCTCGGCCTGCATGCGGGCGAACACGGCTTTCTCGTTCTGCTCCGGCAGGTCCGCCCGTTTGATCCGGACGTCCTGGATTTCGATGCCATAAGCCGACGCCTTTTCATTGGAACGTTCCGTCACCACCTTCATGATTTCGGCCCGTGTCTTCGAGACGATCTCGGACAGGTCATGCCGGCCCAACTCGACCCGCAGCTCGGAGTAGATGATGTCGTGGAGCCGCTGCAACGCGCCCCGCTGGCTCTGAAAGGCTTGGTAGACCTTCAGGGGGTCGACGATCCGCCACCTGGCGAAATTGTCGATCAGGATGGTCTTTTTATCCTGCGTGATCACGTCCTGAGCGGACGAGTCGTAGTCGAGCAGGCGCTTGTCAAAGTAGGTAACTTCCTGGATGAACGGGACCTTGACGTACAGTCCGGGCATCGTCACATTGCGAACCGGCTTGCCGAGCTGGACGACGATCGCCGTTTGCGTGACGTCGACGACGAAAAACGGCGAAGCGCCGAGTAGGAACAGGAGAACGACGACGGCAATCAGCGCAACAAGAAGATTCTGCTTGGTCACGGCTTCTTCTCCTCGCCGGGGGATGTCCCCGATGGCTTCGACAAACGATCGAGCGGCAGGAAAGGAATCAGGCGATCGCCCGCCTTTCCGTCGATGATCACCTTTTCCACATTGGGCATGATCTCCTCGAGCGTCTCGATGTAGATCCGCTTGCTGATGATGTCCTTCGCCTGGTTGTATTCCTTCAACGTTTTCAAGAAACGATTCGCTTCGCCCTGCGCGCGGTTCACCCGGGCTTGAGCGAAGCCCTTGGCCTGGTTCACCAGTTGGGCCGCCTCGCCTTTGGCCCTCGGAATAATATCGTTCCGATAACCTTGCGCCTGGTTGATCAGCTTCTCCCGGTCTTCCTTTGCGCTCGCGACGTCCTTGAACGCCGCGACGACCGCCTCGGGGGGATCGACATCCTGCAATTGAACCGCCGCAATCTGGACGCCGGCCTGATACTGGTCGAGGATGCCCTGCAGCAGCGTTTGCGTGTCCTGCTGGATCTGCGCCTTCCCGGTGGTCAGGGCCTCATCGATTTTACTCTTCCCAATCACTTCGCGCATCGACGCTTCCGCGGCCTTGCCGATCGTTTCCTCGATGTCGGCGACGTTGAAGAGATACTCTCGCGCGTTCTTGATCTTGTACTGGACGATGAATTCGATGGCGAGAATATTTTCATCGCCCGTGAGCATCAGGGCTTCCTGCGGCAACATCTGCTGGCGGCCCTGCCGGTCCGTGCGGAAGCCGACCTCGATCCGATGGAGTTTGGCCACCTTGGGTTGCAAGACCGTCTCAATGAAAGGGATTTTTAGATGAGGGCCGGGACCGACCACTCTGACCACGTCGCCGAACCGTTTCACCACGCCTTCTTCGTCCGGCGCGACAATGAAGGTCGCTTGCCACACGAGCACGATGAACAGGATGACCAGGAACACTGAGCGAAGGCCGCGTGACGGCATCATCTGGCGCAGTTGCACCTGCGCCTGGCGAAGTGCGTCTTCAAGCGGGTCGCTTCGCTTGGTCCAGGGGTCTCTAGGGTCCCATACCATGACGATGAGTTAGGGAGAAGAGTCGTGTCCGTCCATGCGTTGCACAACGGCCACCTTAGCAGACCGAAGAGAGAGACGGCAACCCCCTAAGCCGCATTCGGTTCATCGCCTGATCAGTTCCCGGTTTTGCTCCAAAGATGGAAAAATTCTGGAAGAAAGCATCGAGCGTGTCTGCCGGGCCACGGTGAACAGGCAACCGAGGGTGCCGACGGCAATAAGAATCATCAGCCGATTCTGTCTGAACAGACTCGCCCTCACAAGAGTCTGCTCAGCGCAAGAAAAATCAGAGCGGCCAGGAGCCCGGAGGCCGGTAACGTGATAATCCAGGCCAGGACCATGTCGCGGACGGTATTCCAACGGACATCCTGCTGGCCTTTGAGAAGGCCGATGCCGATGATCGCCGAACTGCTGACATGGGTCGTGGAAACGGGCAGCCCCATTGTGGCGGAGACGAGGACCAGGGAAGAAGTCGTCAGATTGGCCGACAAGCCTTCGGCATGATCCATCCGCGTCACTTTCTCGGCTAGGACCTCGGTGACGCGGAGGCCTCCCAGATAACTGCCCAATCCCATCGCAACAGCGACCGCGGCGAAAGCGCCGACTTGAAAGCGGAAACTCGGCCATAACGCCGCCGCGTTGCCGAGAAGAAGCATCGCCGCAACTTTGGGCGCGTCGTTGGTGCCGCGTGCCAGCGAGGCCAGTCCGCTGGAGAGCCAATGGATGCCGTCAAGGCCGATCGCCAGGCCGTGCAGACCGGCGCGATCGCACTGGGCCGGCACCGCCACGACAGGTTGGCCGAATGCGGTCGCTTGGAAGAGGGTGCGGGTGATCCCTTGGGCATCGACGGTGACCAGGGCGCGGGAGGCCGGCATGAAACAGAGGCACGTTCCCTCCCAGCGGCGGGCCAGGAGGCGGATCATGGGATGGATCAGGACCGAGATCGTCAGAGCCAAAAACGGGCTGAGCAGAAGGGGCAATCCGATCTTCTCGATGATGGCCGGCCAAACCAGCCCTTGCCTACCGAACGCAGCCAGGCCGGCGCCGACGATCGCCCCGGTGAGCGCGTGCGTGGTCGAGACGGGAAGGCCGGTCCGGGACGCGATGAGTACCCACGCCATCGCGCCGATGAGCACCGCCACAGCCAATGGCGGCGATGGTGTCGTGTCGGGTGTGAGCAGTCCGGCGCTGAACGTCTTCACCATCGCTGTGGCGACGAGCCCTGAGAGGCAGGCGCCCATCACGGTCCAAGCGCTTCCCCAAGCAATGGCCGTTCGGTAATCCGTAACGCCGCTCCCTACCAGCGTGGCAATGGCCTTCGACACGTCGTTCGTGCCGTTAGCGAATGCCAGGGCGAGAACAAGTGACAAGAGGACGAGCGAAGGGTCCATCGTGCGGTTCGAAGTGTTAATCTGTTCCGGATTAAAGCCTCGAACGTTGAACGCGAAACTGGCCAACCTTTTTACGTGACGGCGCCCCCGCACGACGAGCCGGCTCCGGCCGTGCAGCCGTAACAGTGGTTGCCGGTCACGATTCGGCGGCGGTGTAGGAAGGCCGGTTCGAAGTCGCGGATATGCCGCGGCCCTCCGCGATCGACCGGCAGGTCCAACATCTGATTGAAGTCGCAGTCGTAGAGGGTGCCGTCCCAGCCGACCGAGAGCGTGTACCGGCACATGACGCCGGCGGCTGCGGCAGGGTTGAAGGCATTGGCCAACCGCGCCATGTACCCCTCATAGTTGCCGCTCTCCAGCAGGAATTCCAGAAAACGGCTGATCGGCATGTTGGTAATGGTGTAGAGACGGTTGAACGTGACACCGTACCGGCCGGCCAACTCTCGACGGAACTGCGCTTCGATCGCCTCCTGTTTCGGGGGGAGGAATGCGCCGACGGGATTATAGACGAGATTCAACGACAATCCGGTTCCCTCCCGTCCGTAGCCCACTCGGTTCAGCAGTTGCAACGCCCGGATCGATTTCTCGAAGACCCCTTCGCCGCGTTGTGCGTCGGTCTGCGCCGCCCGGTAGTATGGGAGGGACGCGATCACTTCTACGCGATGTCGGGCGAGGAAGTCGGCCAAGTCGGCCTGGGAGGGGAGCAACAACACGGACAGATTGCAGCGATCCATGACGTGTCGGCCGAGGGCCTTGGCCTGCTCGACTAGCCACCGGAAATTGGTGTTGAGTTCTGGAGCGCCGCCGGTGATGTCGACCGTCGGAATCTCGGTCATGGCGAGTGCCCGAATGCAGAGTTCCGCCGTCTCCCGGGACATGATCTCTTGGCGGTCCGGCCCTGCGTCCACATGACAATGCCGGCAGGTCTGGTTGCAGAGTTTCCCGACGTTGATCTGGAGGACTGTGATCCCTGTGGCGGTGAGCGGATGAAGCTTCGCTTGCTCCAGCCGTTCGTCGAAGGGCGGACAGGTGCGCGTTTGATCGAGAATGCGAAGCTGTTCCGAGGGGGAAGCCAAAGGATTGTGTCGACCGAGAAGGGTAAGCGGCATGCAGGTTCCTTTCACGTAGTCAGGATGCGAGGCGAGCGCGGGCTCGCCTCGTTCGAAGGTACAAGACCCGCTCCGGAAAACTGATCTGACAGCACCCGAAATCAAGCACCCGCCCGGCTCTGTCCCTGAGGGCTCGCCGGAGACGGGGAGCTACGCGATAACAGACGCGTTTCCCTTCGCGCATCCCTTCAACGAGCCCGCACTCCCGAAGAACGCGCAAATGATGAGAGATATGGGGCTGGGAGCGTCGAAGCTCTCGGACAAGGTCCGTGACGCACTTCTCTTGCCGAAACAGAGACTGGAGGAGATACAGGCGGGTCTCGTCACCCAGCGCGCGCAACACCGACGCGCATTGCCGGGCGCTCAGCATGGGACGGGCCATCGAAGCATTCCCCTAGCAGCAGCCGCCATCGGGCGCGCAAGTCACGGCGGTTCCGGATACCGGTTGTCCGGCTCGGTTGATCACCGCAAAATGCGAAGCGTAAGCAGCCGCTTCAAGAACCTTGAGGGTCTTGGAGCAGATTTCCATCGGAAGGCCACGACGGAACACATGCGCGTCGTCATCCGTGGCCTCCACGAAGGGGCCCGTCAGCAGGGCAAAATGGCCCTGCCAGAGACAGGGTGCCTGTTCCGGCAGAATCGCCGTGAGTCGTGGGTCCTGCGGGGCGATGTGAAGCGGGACGTCCGACAGGAGAAAGGAGTTCGCGAATGGTGGCAGCGTGAGAAGCGCGCAGGCCCGTTCGTCGATGGCCTGCGGGAGGCCTCGCCGATACGCGGTTCCCAGCTCGTCCACAACAGAACTGAACGGACCCAGAAAGGTGGCAAACCGCACTCCGGTTTCCTCCCTGGTCCGTGCCGCCTTATAACCGGTCAGCGTGATGGAGAGAAAATGGATCCCGTCGATCACCTGCCAGGGCGTGAATTTCACCTGGTGGATGCCCAGGAAACCGGCCTCGACCAGGCCGTTCATGTACTCGTGGACCGGCAGAGCGCCGGAGAGGCAATTGCCCCACTTTTCCGTATCGTGAACCAGGTATTGCGGCACCACCTGGTCGGCGACGATATCCGAGATCGTGAAACGCCCACCCGGCTTGATGACCCGAAACATCTCGCGGAACACGCGACGCTTGTCCGGTGCAAGGTTGATGACGCAGTTCGAAATGATGAGATCGATGCTGGCATCGTCGACCGGCAGGGCTTCAGCCAAGCCCTTGCGGAATTCGACGTTGGACGTCTCATAGCCCAAGTTGGCCGCGACGATGGGCGCGTTGCGCCGGGCGATGGCCAACATGGTCTCGGTCATGTCGATGCCGATGACATGGCCGGTCGGACCGACCCGGCGCGAGGCCTCGAAACAATCGATCCCTCCGCCTGACCCGATATCCAGCACGGTTTCACCAATGCGCACAGTCTCCAGTCCTGCCGGCGTTCCGCAGCCGTAAGAAATCTTCAGGACTTCCTCGGGAATGAAGCGGCGAAGCTCGTCGAAGTTGTAACCTGTCGGGCAGCACATCTGCTCACCCGTCGCGGCGGCCCGGGCGTAGCGTTCGCTCACGAGTTCGGAGACATTCTCGACAGTCATCGATCACCTCTCAGGTTCAAATACAGCCATAAAGATGAGTCTATGTATCAACACACAGCGCTCCCGTCAATCCTGGTGCGGAGGGTGTTACCTGATTTCGACGCCTGACTTCTGTAAGCTGGATCACAGCAGCGGCGAAAGACACGACCGGCTGACCCATCCACCTCTCTGGTCGGCTGCCGCCGGCCATCCTTACAGCCCGGCGGACAGGGGCCTTTCGAGTTCTGCCCCTTGACTTGGTACCACGGTACAAGGTGTAGCATCAGGTTCAGAAAGGAGGTGAAACCGATGTGTCCATGGGTCGAAACCCTTAGCTTCTGCCCCTATGAGGCGGCGGCCGCAGTCTGGCAGTGGGTGCAAAGCTTCTTTGCCTGATAGAAGTGGCGGGAGAGGGCGACCGGACTCCTGTGAACCGGTCGCCCTTTTTATTCCGTCAGATAAGCGTCCAAGTCCTATTTTGACTCCTGTGAAGGGATGACGTGACCCATTGCCCACTTGACTCCGTACTATGGTACAGGGTGTACCGTTTGCGGCAGGTGATTAGATGGCCTCGGACTTGAAAATTGGGCAGCTTGCGAAACAGGTGGGGGTGAACATCGAGACGATTCGCTATTACGAGCGATTGAACTTGCTTAGCCCGTCGTCGCGGCTGCCATCCGGCTACAGATTGTACGACAGAGATTCTCAACGGCGGCTGCGGTTCATCAAGAATGCGCAGGCGCTGGGCTTCACCCTGCACGAGATCGCCGAGCTCTTGAACCTTCGGGTGAGTTCGCGAGCGCGGTGCGGGGATGTCCAACGCAGAGCGGAAGCCAAGCTGGCGCACGTGGAGGCCAAGATTCGAGAACTGCAAGCGTTGGCCCGTGCGCTACAACGCCTGATCAAAACTTGCCGAGCCGGTCAGCCCACCGCGCCGTGCCCGATTCTGGAGAGCTTGGAGCAAGACACGAAGCACGCGGCGGGGGTTCCTCGTCTCCACTCAGGCCATGGGCCAAAGGTCCTTCATGACGAACGGTGAAAAGACCACGGCGATCGGCGGGCTCCTGGCCGCATTCTTCGCGTCGCTGTGCTGCATTGGGCCGTTGCTGTTCGCGGCCTTGGGGGTGGGGATCGGCGCGACTGGCTTCCTGGCGAGCACGGCAGCGATGCTGAAGTCGCTCTTGCCGTATCGACCGGTCTTCATTGGTCTCGCGGCGCTCCTGCTGGGCCTCAGCTTGTATCTGGCCTATCGGAAGCCAAAGGCCGTGGGGGCTGCCTGTCAGGCTTGCGCACCGGCTGCCGCTTCGCATCGGGCTCGCTGGGTGCTCTGGATCGTCGCGGGCCTCGCGGTCGCGCTCATCCTCGCGCCGTATTGGTTGGTTTGGATGACAGGCACTTGAGAAACCGTGCTGGGCCACGGCAAAAGGAGGTGAGTCTCCATGACGAGGACCTTGCTTCGAGTCGGCTGGATCGTGCTCGGATTCACGATCTGGGCTCAAGTCTGGCCGGGCGCCGCGTCTCAACAGGAAGCCACATCAGCTGAGCAGACCGGAGAGATCGTCACGCTTAAGATCGAGGGCTGGACCTGCGCGAGTTGCGAGAAGGGCATCCGCCGGGCGTTGCTCGCCGTGCCGGGCGTCAAGCATGCCGATGTGAGCTATGCGCGCGGTGGGGCCGTGGTCGAAGTCGAGCCTGGTCGCGTCCGTCACGAGCAATTGATCCAAGCCGTCGCGAGCGCCGGCAACATCCTATCTTCCTATCGGGCCAGCGTGGTGCCGAACGGCACCCTGACAGCCAGGACGACCGAACAGGAAGGACCATGGAGCTGGCTCGGGAGCCTTTTCAAGTGATCGCCGGAGAGGCCACCTCTACGCGATGTCCCGAGGCACCAAATGGCCGGCAGGATCGTGGTCGAGAACCGATCGGCCGGTCAAGACCAGGCAAGACAGCGGCGAACCGGTATTCACGGAACACTCTCACCACTGTGGAGGAGCATGATGTCTGAGAGTAGGGTCGACCAGCAGGAACCACGCACAGCATTCGAAGAACTCCGCCGTCTCAGTCCGAAAGTCACCGGCGGGCTGCTACGCATGCGGCAGGAAGCCTATCGCGATGCGACGGTGGCGGCCAAGTATAAGCTGCTTACGGCGATGGCGATTTCGATCGCGATCCGCTGCGAGCCCTGTATCCGGGCCTATGTGCAGATGGCCTGTGACAAGGGCGTCACACAGGAAGAGGTGATCGAATTCCTTGAAGTCGCGATGACCATGCAGGGCTGCCCGGGGGAGGAGTGGGCGCTCAAAGCGTGGACCGCGTACAAAGAGTCTATCAGAGGCGAGCAGTCGGTGTCCTCGGCTGCCTGTTGCGCGCACTGAGCCGGGAAACGAGCGAGGTGCCGTTGTGAAACCATCGTCCATGGCCGATTGCGGAACAGGGTGGTGTCTGTCCGTGGCGGTTGCATTCGGCCTGCTCCTGTCGCTCATAGGGCTTGTCCCGCCGACTGCCAAGGGGACAGACCTCGCAGCGGTTCTGGCGGAGGCCGAGGACTTCGTCCATCAGAACACGCTGTATCTGGCGCTCGATCGGCTGAGAGAAGCGGCGCGCCTCGCGCCGGGCGACTACCGAATCCCCAAGCTGCGCGGCGATGTCATGATGTCCTTCCGGCGCAATGAGGAAGCGGTTGCGGCCTACCGTGAGGCATTGGTTCTCGCACCGGAGGCGCTGGATGTGCACTGGGCCCTGTGGACGCTCTTGGATCGCATGGGGGCGCACCATCAGGCCCTCGTGAGTCTCAAGGAGATCGCTCGGCTGGATCCTGATAACCCGCTGGCGCATCTCCGATTGGCGCAAGGACTCAGCCAGGTGGATCGCCTGGAAGAGGCGGTTTTCAGCTTTCGACGAGCCGTGGAACTGGCTCCGGACAATCTCGCCATCCGGCTCCAGTTCGCCCGGGCCTTGTACGATGTGCTCGATGCCACGGAGTCGCGCCGGCAAGTGGACCTAGTGCTGGCACGTGCGGCTGCCGGGAGTCCCGAGTGGGCATCGGCGCAGGACCTGCTCTCCCATTTGCGAGGAGAAAGCTACGACAAGGGCCGCCGGTTTAATCCCTCGCGGACGCTCCGGCAACTCCCGTGGTACACGGAGCGAAATCTGAAGGAAGCGGTCTTGGCCCGAGGCGAAGCCTGGCGGTTGATGGAACAGGGCCGGTATGCGGAGGCGGAGGCGGCGCTGCGAAAGGCGCTCAGCTTCAACCCGGAGGACCATCGGGCCCTCTACGATCTGGGGCGAGTCCTGATGGAACTGGGCCGCTATGAAGACGCCATCACGGCGTTTCAGAAAGGGATCGATCTGACGAAGTTCGCAGAGTTTTATCCGGATTCGGTCTTTCAAATCGGCCGCTGTCTGGCCAAACTCGGCCGCTGGCAAGAGGCAATCACCCGGTTCGAGCGTGTCCTGGAAATCCGGGACTGGCGTCACGAAGACTTTTACGCCTTGAATTTCCCGGACCTGGCATACGTGCAACAGGCACTGGATGAGGCCCGGCAACATGTTCCCCTCGCTGAGCCAGGCACCGAAACCGAGACGGTCGTCCTCGGCGAACGGCAGGGTCCTGAGCCCTACGAATATCCAATCCCACCCTTGGCGAATGGCTATAAGCTCATCGATCCCATCCCGATTGGCGTGCAGCTTGCTCCGATCGGCACCGAAACGGTGCGAGGGGCCTTTCGCCAGGTGACGACGGCGCGCGACATGATCCAGGATGATCTGCAGACTGGGCTGCATGAGTTCATCCCGATCAATCCGACGGATACGTTCCGTTCAGGCGAGCCGGAAATCTATGTGGTCTTCCAACTGACGACCAATCAGGAAAACTTCGATCTCAAGCTCAGTAGCCGCTGGGTCGCCGAGCACACCACGGGGCTCGCGCCGAACACGGTGGTGGGCACGGATCAGGTTCTGCTGGGCTTGAATGAGCGGTCCGGCTATTTCCGGTTGTCCCGGCCCGAAGGAGGCTGGTCGCCGGGCCTCTATCGAGTGGACCTGTACCTGGGCCCTCAGGTCTCCGCCTACACGCACGCCGGCGAGGTCCGATTCCGGGTGGTCAAGGATTCACACCCGCTGCCGATCGAGCAGTAAGGATGCGCTTCACCAGCTCATGACCGAGCAAGCAAAGGAGTCGTCGTATGAGCGGCCGAGCTCGTGTTGTCCCTGAGTCCAAGGGACGGGACTACGACTTGATCACGATCGGCGGAGGATCGGCCGCCTTTGCCGCCGCTATTAAAGCCGCCGAACTGGGTGCCAGAGTGGCCATCGTGGAGGAGGGCACCATCGGCGGGACCTGCGTGAACATCGGCTGCGTGCCGTCGAAAACCCTGATCAAGGCGGCGGAGCTCTGCTATCACTCGGCCTACCCGCAGTTCGAAGGCCTGACGGCCTGCCCTCCGCCTTCGGATTGGCGGCGGGTCGTGCAACAGAAGGATGAGTTGGTGGCCGCGTTGCGCCAGGGGAAGTATGTGGATGTGGCGTCGGTGTATCCCACCATCACGATCCTCAAGGGAAAGGCCCACCTGTTAGGCGGGCGCCTGGTGCGCGTCAACGGGACGACGTATGAGCCGGGCAAGATCGTGGTTGCCACCGGCTCCCGGCCCTGGGCTCCTCCCATCCCGGGCCTTCACCAAGCGGGTTTTCTCGACAGCGAGCGAGCGCTCAGCTTGGAGGCGCTCCCGGCGTCGCTGATGATCATCGGCGGCGGGAGCATTGGTTTGGAGTTTGCGCAGCTCTTCACGCGGTTTGGCGTCCAGGTGATGGTGCTGGAATCCGGCCCGCACGTGGCGAGAGCAGAAGAGCCGGAGATCGGCCAGGCACTCGTCCGCTACCTGGAAGACGAGAAGGTGCGAGTCTGCACGAATGTCAGCATCACCCGGGTAGAACGCCGAGACGGCGAGTACCTTGTGCACACCGAGACGAAGGGAAAACCCGAGATCTGCCGAGCGGAACGCCTGCTCGTCGCCACCGGCCGTCGCCCGAACACCGGCGGCTTCGGGCTGGAAGAGGCCGGCGTGACATTGGGATCGAAAGGTGAAATCATGGTGAACAAGTACCTACAGACCGCCAATCCCAACATCTATGCAGCCGGCGACTGCCTCGGCGATCCCATGTACGTGTATGTGGCTGCCTATGCCGGTGGACTGGCGGCCGAAAATGCCCTCACCGGCGCGGGCAAGCCATACGACCTGACAGCCTTGCCGCACGTCACGTTCACCGATCCGCAGATCGCGAGCGTCGGGCTGACGGAGGAGAAAGCCACACAACAGGGACTGCGTGTGCAGACGGCCCTCCTCTCGCTCCATCATGTCCCGCGCGCCTTGGCCGCCCGAAATACCAAGGGTCTCATCAAACTCGTGGCGGAGGAAGGCACCGGCCGGTTGCTCGGCGCACACGTGCTCGCGGCGGAGGCCGGTGAGGTGATCCAAGAGGCCACCCTCGCCATCCGGTTTGGGCTGACTGTGCAGGACCTAGCCGACACATTTCATCCCTACCTGACAATGGTTGAAGGTCTGAAACTTGCCGCGCTGACCTTCAAAAAGGATGTGAGCAAGCTGTCCTGCTGCGCGGCCTAACACCGCCCAATACAGAGAAGGGAGGTTCGATCATGATCCGATGGCTCATCAGTGTGGTACTCCTTGCACTCGGCAGTTTCTTGTTCGAGGCGGCTACAGTTGAAGCTCAAGACGGCGCCGCAAAGCGGATTCTGATCCACATGAAGACCTCGCTCGCTGAGGACGATGCGCAAATTTGCGCGGTGCCGAATGTCGCATGGGCGGCGGTGAAAGCCGGACATAAGGTCACGATTCTCGTTGACGCCAGCGCAGTGACATCTGTAACGCGAGGCTTCGGCTGGTTCAGGAAACTCATTGGCTCAGATTCAACGGCGCTCGACCGCGCCGCCTTGCCGGAACGGGAACGGCAGAGCTTGTCCGAGCAGATGGGCGTCCCGCTCGAGCAGATCCCGCGCAACTACGGTGAATATTTCGACTTCCTCAAGAAACTAGGGATCGAAATCTACGGCAACCGGACGATGATGCTGTTGTACAAGATCGACCCGGCACGGGTCGCGCCCGCCATGTCACCGATCCCACTAGACAGGATGGTGCAGTTGTTCAGCGAGGCAGATCGAGTGATCGTGTATTAAGTAAGTAAGTAAGTAAGTAAGTAAGTAAGGAATGCGCAGCCCCTTGCGCGAGAGGCTATGCTATATTATCGTCACTACGGAGTTGGAGACATAGCCGGTGTTAAAAGGGCAAAACGTAAATGTGCTACTGGTCGCGCTGATTCTCCTACTCGGAGTCCAATTGACCGGCCTGACTTGTCTTGGGGAGTGGCAACTCGGATCCACCGCGGCTTTCGTTGAAACCTTAGATCTTTCTCCATCTCCCGATGGGGGCGTGACGGATGATGGATGTCCCTGCCATTTTGTGTTCCAGTCCGTGTCGCTTCCTGCTCCTGAAATCCTGTCTCCACTTGCAGATAATGTGAGCTTGAGTTCTACGCTGTACGTGCCGACCTTCGTCGTGGTCCTGTTCCATCCTCCTCTCAGCGTCTGACGCTTCACGCATAGTCGTTCACATAACGCAACAGTTAGCAATGCCCAGCCATGCGGGCAATGGGGAGGACTCTCATGCAATACAGAACCATGTGTCTGATTGGCATTACCTCGCTTCTAGGAAGCATCTGGTGCGGAGAGTCGGCGTCCGCCAACACAGATGCTCGTGTCTTCCATCTCGATGACGTGATTGAATTGGCCCTCAACCGCAATCCGACTCTCGCCGCAGCACAGGGAACATTGGAGCAAGCCCAGGGCCAACGTGTCGCAGCGGGCGCATACCTCAACCCATCGATCAGCGGATCGGCAGGCCGTGGCGCGATCCGTGACCCCAGCACAGGTGTGGCTATCACGGAGCGCACGATTACGTTGGAGCAGCCGCTCGAATGGCCGGGGAAGCGTGCGGCGCGACGGCGAGCGGCTGAGGCAGGACTGGCAAGCGCTTATGCTGGTCTGGAAGAGGCGCGCCTCACCGTTGTTGCCGATGTCAAGGCGGCTTTCTACCGGTTGCTCCTGGCCCAGCAGGATGCTGATCTTGCCAAACAGAATCTGCGCACGGTCCAAGAACTGGCCGACGTCGTCCTAGCGAAGGTCGGTACCGGCGAGGCATCGAGATTCGAGGGGATTAAAGCGACGGTCGAAGTGCAGAAGGCCCGCAAGGAAGTTGACCGGACGGAGAACGCCCTGGTGGTGGCGCAAGCGAGACTGGATACGCTTACCGGGAAAGGGCTGGGCTCGCGCTTCACCGTCCACGGCGACTTTGCCTCACCCCGGCTGGGGCTCGATCGGCAAGCCTTGATCGCCCGTGCAGTCGAACGCCATCCTCTCATCCGGCGGCACCAAAAATTGGTTGAACAGGCGGCTTCGCAAGTCGCGCACGAGCGGGCAGCCCGGATTCCCACGGTGTCGGTGCAAGGACAGTATCACCGGGAAGCGGGCGACGAGTCCCTTAGCGCGGGGTTGAGTGTACCGATCCCTATTTGGTATCGCCGCCAGGGGGAAATCGGGATGGCCCTGGGAGCCCAGCGGCGGGCCGAAGCGGAGCTCCTGCGCATCCAGAACGAACTCGAACAAGCGGTGACTCAGCACGTGCAGGAGGTGCGGATCGCCCTTGGACAAATTCGGGTGTTCGAGGAGGGATTGCTTAGGCAGGCCAAGGAGGCGCTGGACATTGTGCAGTTCAGCTTCCGACATGGTGCGGCCAGCTTGCTCGAAGTGCTCGACGCCCAGCGCGTGTACCGCCAGACGCTCATCGAGTATGCTCAGGCACGTGCCGACCTCTCCATCGCGCTTTCGCGCCTGGATCGCGCGACAGGAGACCTCCCATGAGCCGAGCCGTGGTGCAACGTTGTTACGCCACAACGCTGGTGCTGCTGCTTGTGATTCTCGCCAACGGACTTCTCTCCTGTCAGGGCCGGCAAGAGGAGCCAGCCAAACAGCCCACCGGTTCGACGGCTCCAACCGGATCCATGGTGCTGGAACTGCCCGAGGGGAGCCCAACCCTCACCAGTCTCAAGACAGAACGGGTCGGCGTCAGACCTCTGAGAGTCGTGTTAAAGGCGCAGGGGGGGAAAATCCTGCCCAATGAGAACCGGCTGGCCCATTTGAGCCCACGGGTGCCGGGCCGGATCGTGGCCGTGTATGCGAATCTGGGCGACCGGGTGAAGACAGGGGACCAACTGCTCTTGCTGGACAGCCCCGAGCTTGGGGAGAGGCAACTGGAATATCGCAAGGCCCGGACACGCCTCGGGGTGGCCGAGAAAGCGCTTGATAGGGCCAAGGTCCTGCTGGAGCGAGGCGCGATCAGTCAGGCGGAATACCAGCGGCGAGAAGCCGAGTACGAGAACGCCTTGGCAGATGTGCGCGAATCTGAAGAGAAACTCCACCTGTTGGGCATGACCGAGGACGAGATTGCGCGGCTTGCACGGAAAGACTTGCCCCACGCGCAAGTGGCCCAGGTCCCGCTGCGCGCACCGTTTACCGGGGAAGTCATCGAGCGCAACGCGACCGTGGGTGAGGTCGTGGATTCCACCAAAATCTTGTTCACGCTCGCCGATCTTTCGACGGTCTGGGTCCGCGCGGATTTTCCCGAACACCAGGTGGCACGCCTGCGAAAGGGGTTGCCGATCGAGCTGCGCGTGGCGGCCTATCCGAAGGAGGTCTTTCGCGGAACCGTGACCTATGTGGCGGCGGTCGTGGATCCGGCCACGCGCACACTTATGGTGCGATCCGACGTCCCCAATCCGGACGGTCGGCTTCGGCCGGAAATGTTCGCGGAGGTCAGCCTGCTCATCGAGGAACAGCCTGTGTTGGCTGTCACGCGGGCCGCTCTTCAGCAAGTGGGCGGCCGTGCCGTCGTCTTCGCGGTCGTGGGCCCACGACGGTTCGAACAGCGGGAGATCACAGTCGGACAGACTGCGGGGGACTATGTGGAAGTGACAGGCGGCTTGGTGGACGGCGACGAGGTGGTCACGGAAGGCAGCTACGCGCTCAAGTCCGAGCTGCTGCGTGAGCAGATGCCGGCGGGAGGCCCGCTATGATTGAACGGCTGATCCGCGCCGCGCTCGAACAACGGCTTATCGTGCTGCTCGCCTCGCTGGGGCTGGTCGTCTCGGGTGTGCTCGCCTTTCGCCACCTCCCGATCGATGCGTTTCCCGACGTGACTCCGGTCCAGGTCCAGGTGATCACGCGTGTACCGTCCCTGGCTCCGCCGGAAATCGAACGGCTTGTGACGTTTCCGCTGGAGCTCGAGTTGCTCAATCTGCCGGGCAAAACCGAGGTGCGCTCCATTTCCCGCTTCGGTCTCTCGGTCATCACCGTCGTGTTCGAAGGCAACGTGGACATCTATTTCGCACGCCAACTGGTCCTGGAGCGGCTGGTGCAAGCGCGGAGCCGCCTGCCCAAAGGGGCGGAACCGGTCCTGGGTCCCGTCAGCACCGGCCTGAGCGAAGTCTATATGTATATCGTAGGCGGTCAGGGACACAGTTTGATGGAATTGCGGACGCTCCAGGACTGGGTGATCCGGCCGATGCTGCGAGCCGTCCCCGGGCTGGCCGACGTGGATACCCTCGGTGGATTGGCCAAGCAGTACCAGGTGCTCGTCGATCCGGATCGTCTGACCAGCTTAGGCCTCACGCTGAGGCAGGTGACAGAGGCGGTGAGTCACAACAATCAGAACGCCGGCGGAAGCTATATCGAGCAAGGCGGCGACAAATTGGTCGTCCATGGTGTGGGGCTCGCCCGATCTGCAAGCGACCTGGAGCAGATCGTCGTGGCGGCGCACCAGGGGACCCCGGTGTATCTGCGGGATGTCGCCCACGTGCGCGAAGGGTTCGCCATCCGATTGGGGGGCGTCACGCGCGACGGCAAAGGCGAGGTGCTCGAAGGCATCGCCGTCATGCTGCGCGGGGGGAACAGCCGGGAGATCGTCACGCGCGTGAAAGAGCAAGTCGAACTGATCAACCGCGTCCTGCCCTCCGGCGTGACCGTCGCGCCGTTCTACGATCGGATCGAGCTGGTGGCCCGAGCGCTGGAGACCGTCGAGCGGGCGCTTCTGGAGGGAGCGGGCGTCGTCATCCTCGTGCTGTACCTCTTTCTTCGCAATGTCCGCGGCGCACTGGTAGTGGCGCTCACGCTGCCCCTGGCGACGCTGGCCACTTTCCTGATCATGCAGCAGGTCGGCCTGTCGGCGAACCTGATGTCCTTGGGCGGGCTCGCCATTTCGCTGGGCATGATTGTGGATGCCGCGATCGTGCAGGTGGAAAATGTCGAACGGTATCTGAGCAGAGAAGCCCGAGACCGGGCGCTTGGCCTCACGGACCGGTTGCCGCTCGTCTTACGCGCGGTGCTGGAAGTGCGGCGGCCCAGTCTGTTTGGCGAGTTGATCATTGCGCTGACCTTCGTGCCGCTGCTCACCCTCCAGGGCATGGAGGCCAAGATGTTCGTCCCGCTCGCGATCGCCGTGGTCATCGCCTTGCTGAGCTCGTTGGTCCTATCGGTGACTGTCGTGCCGGTCTTTGCCGCGGTGCTCATGCGGACTGGTACGGCCGGCGGAGAAGGACAACTCTTGGAGGGGGTGCGGCGCCTGTACCAGCGTGTGCTGGATGTCGCGCTGCGGCGGTCGCGCGTGGTCCTTGTCGCCGCGGTCGGCCTGTTGGGCGCAGGACTGGCGTTGATTCCGTTCATTGGTCGGGAATTCGTGCCGATCATGGACGAGGGCAGCATCGTCGTGAACTTGGTGCGCCTGCCCGGCATTGGGCTCACGGAATCGCTCAAGATTGCGGGGGAGGTCGAACGAGTGTTGCTCGCCATCCCGGAAGTGTCGTCGGTCGTCACTCGGACCGGCGCAAACGAGCTAGGAACCGACCCGATGGGCATGGAATTGAGTGATATGTATGTCCTCCTCAAACCGCGAGAGATGTGGCAGGCAGAGTCTAAGGCGGAGATCGAAGACCAGATCCGACGCCGCCTCGAACAAGTCCCCGGCATCGCCTTTGGCTTGTCGCAGCCCATCGCCATGCGGGTGGATGAGCTGGTGTCTGGCGTGCGCTCGCAAGTCGCCGTCAAATTGTTCGGCGACGATCTTCGGACCTTGCGAACAAAAGCGGAGGAGATCGCGCACACGTTGAGACAAGTCAGAGGCGTCACCGATCTCCGGGTCGAACAGGTCTCCGGCCTGTACTATCTGAAGATCGACATCGACCGCGGCCGGATCGCGCGCTATGGCATCAACGTGGCCGACGTGACGGAAGTGATTGAGGCCATCGGAGCCGGCATCGAGACTGGGGAACTGTTCGAAGGGCAACGACGCTTTCCGATCGTGGTGCGATTTCCCGACGAGCGGCGGGCCGATGTGGAAACCATCGCCGCCTTATGGGTGACGGCCCCCAACGGATCCCGTATTCCGCTTCGCGAACTGGCCGACATTCGGGTCGTGGAGGGGCCTGCTCAAATCAGCCGCGAGCGGGCCAGCCGGCGGATCGTGATCGAATTTAACGTGGTCGACCGCGATCTCGTGGGAACGGTCGAGGAAGCGCGGGCGAGCGTCGCGTCCGCGGTGCGCTTGCCTCCCGGCTATTATCTGATCTGGGGTGGCCAGTTCGAAAATCAACAACGGGCGATGGCGCATCTGGCCATCGTCGTGCCAGCCACCACCGGCCTGATCTTCTTGCTGCTCTTTTTCACGTTCGGCACCGTCCGTCACGCCACGTTGATTCTGCTCGCGATCCCCTTTGCAATGGTCGGTGGCCTCGCGGCGCTCTTTCTCGGTGGCCTCTATCTGTCGGTCCCGGCCTCGGTGGGTTTCATCGCCCTGTCCGGCGTCGCGGTCCTGAATGGCGTTGTCTTGATTTCTTACTTCAATCACTTGCGCGAGGAAGGCGCGACAGTGGAAGAAGCCGTCCGGCAGGGAGCCGTCAGGCGCCTCCGTCCTGTGTTGATGACCGCGCTGGTTGCGGCCTTGGGCTTGACGCCTCTCTTACTGGTCACCGGGCCTGGATCGGAGGTGCAGCGTCCGCTCGCCATCGTCGTCATCGGGGGGTTGCTCTCCTCCACGGTGCTGACGCTTGTGGTCCTGCCGGTGCTCTATACATGGATGGAACAGCGAGTCGCGCAGCGGAACGCCGCGGAGGCGGTCTCCCGATGATCGGGGGCATGGTGCGATCAACGGTGCTGACGCCTCGGTGACCCCCATTCCGCTGGCAGGGATGGTGGACCTGTTCGGATCAGCCGACCGAGTGATCGTCTATTAAAGGAGCACCGTTGACGGGTGTGTTGCGGGGGGATAGACTAAGCGCATGCGATTCCGTTTCCAAGGCTCTCGATCGGTGATCGCTGGAACGCTTGTCGTGCTCTTCCTTGCGTTGAGCTTCAACGCCCATGCTTGCCTGGTGCCGCTCTTCAACGCCTCCGGCTCCGCGATGACAAACGGTTGTTCAGCGCCTGACGAGCAGCCGGTTTGGCAGTTCTGCGATACCTACAAGACTCTCGGCGTCCAGTCCACGGATGAATCGACGGCGGGCATTGACTCGCAGAGCATCTGCGTGGCCATCCTGGATTTATCGACTCCTCTCCTCGGTGCCGCCTCCCATGGCGGCCGCTTGTCTGAGCATCCCGCAGTCGGTCCGCCACTTGATCTTCTGCTAAAGACCTCGGTGCTTCGTATCTGATCCCTCCGGGTCTCACCGTTTCGTTCTCTCTGTCAAAGCTCTACGGGCTCAGCGCAGCTTGGCGACGACCGAGTTGCTCCTGAATTCATCGCCGGTTTCACACGGCTGTGCAATGGACGCCGAGCTGACTTCACATCGAGGAGGACTATGGCATGAAATGCAATTTCCCCATGAGCTCTCTTGCGGCAGGAGGGATAGGGCTGGCGCTCGCGCTTTGGATGTCTCCAGTCGCGCATGGAGCCGATACACCGACTCAGGCGACGCTGGCACTGCCGGAGTTGATCCGGGAAGCTTTGGCTCGCAACCCGGAAATTCAGGCGGCACGCCGACAATGGGAGGCGGCCTCGCAACGGGTGACGCAGGCGGGGTCGCTGGATGATCCGGCCTTGTCGGTCCAATGGTGGAACACTCCCGAATCCTTCAACCTGGGACAAGCGCAGAACACGATCATCGGGCTGTCGCAAAAATTCCCCTTTCCCGGAAAACTCGCGCTCAAGGAAGAGGTGGCCGGCCGGTCGGCTGAGATGACCGAGCAGGCGCTCCGGGCCAAGGAACGCGACCTGATCGCCCGTGTCAAGCGGGCCTATTACGACCTGTTCTTTGCGCATAAGGCGATCCAAATCCATCACGAGCAGATCGACTTGCTGACTCAGTTTCTAGAGGTCGCCCTGGCGAAATTCCGCACGGGAAAAGGGAGTCAGGTGGATGTGCTCAAGGCGCAAGTGGAACTCTCCACGCTTCACCAAGAGTTGCCGGTCCTTGAACAGCGTCGCGAGACGGCTCAGGCCAACGTCAACACGCTGCTGAATCGGGACCCCCGGGCGCCGTTGGGCCTCCCGCAAGGGCCGCGTACGGTCCGGTTCGACAAGGACCTCGACGAGCTGTTTCAGATGGCAGCCGACGCCAGGCCGGAGGTGAAAGCGGCCGGTCTGGCGGTGCGGCGAAACGAGCAGGCCCGCGACCTGGCGCGCCGTCAGTACTATCCGGATGTCACGGTGGCGGTGCAACGGTTCCAGAACTTTCAGGCTCCGGACGGCTTCGGCGCGGTCATGTCGATCAACCTGCCGTTCTCGTTCTGGACCAAGCCCAAGTACGACGCCGGTGTGCAGGAAGCGACGGCTGCAGTTGCGGCCGCGCGCGCCGATCTTCACACGTTGGAAAACCTGACCCGCTTCCAGATCCGGGATCTTCTGGCAAAAGTCCGGGCCAGTTGGGAGGTGGCGATGCTGTATCGGACCACGGTGTTGCCGCAGGCCGAACAGAGCGTCGAGGCCGCACGGGCCGGGTATCGCACCGGGAGGACGTCTTTTCTGGATCTGATCGAAGCCGACCGGGCCTGGCGGGATTTTCAACTTGCATATTACCAATCGCTGGTCGACCGGGAGAAGCGCTTGGCGGAACTGGAGCAGGTGGTCGGCAGAGAACTGTGAGGAGGTTTGCCATGCGCACCAAGGCCTGGAGAGGAAAACAAACGGTGTGGATCACAATTGCAGTGATCATAGTGACCGTCGGGGTATGGCTCATCGAGGGAGGGGAACGTCCCTATCCTGCACGGACAGACGAGCAGAGGTCCGGCCACGACTTGCCAGGCGAGCCGCGGACGCCCGGCACGGAAAAGATGAAACCCTCCGCGGCTCCGGAGGGCGGACCTGCGCAGGCATACGCCATGGTCACACCATTCAAACAACAATTGATCGGGGTGAAGACTTCGGTCGTGGAGAGGCGGCCGCTTGAGACCGTCGTTCGGGCCGTTGGCAGGGCGGACTACGATGAACAACGCATCGCCTATGTCAATCTGCGCATCTCGGGATGGGTCGAGGATCTGTTCGTGGATTACACCGGGCAGGTCGTCCGGAAAGGCCAACCCTTGTTCACCTTGTACAGCCCGGATCTGGTGGCCACGCAGGACGAGTACCTGCTCGCGCTGAAGGCGCGGGACAAGGTGAAAGACAGTCCGATTCCCGAGGTCCGCCGACAGGCGGACCAGATGGTGGAAGCCGCGCGAGAGCGACTGAAGCTGTGGACCCTGACCGATGATCAGATCAACGAGATCGCCGCCCGCGGCACGGCGCAAACCTATGTCACGATCTATTCGCCGATCCGAGGGTACGTGATCGACAAGAAGGTGTTCAAGGGAATGTTCGTGCAGCCGGAGATGGCGCTGTACACCATCGCGGACCTGTCTACGGTCTGGGTCTATGCCGAAATTTACGAGTATGAGGTGCCGTTCGTGCAAATCGGACAGCCTGCCACGGTGACCTTCGCGTCTTACCCCGGGGAACAGTTTCACGGCCGGGTGTCGTACATCTATCCCTCTGTGAACAAGGAGGCTAGGACCGTCAAGGTCCGGCTGGAATTGCCGAACCCGGACGTTCGGCTCAAGCCGGACATGTACGGCGATGTGCTCATCCAGGTGAATCGGGGAAACAAACTGGCGGTTCCAGAACAGGCTGTGCTCGATTCCGGTACGAGGACGCTCGTGTTCGTCGTCCGGGGCGAAGGCCTGTTCGAGCCGCGTCCGGTCACGCTCGGCCCGAAGGTCGGAGCCTATTACGAAGTCCGTACGGGCGTCACGGAGGGAGAGCGTGTGGTGACCTCGGGCACGTTCCTCATTGATTCGGAAAGCAAACTCATGGCCGCCACGAACATGATGGGGGCCTTGGGTATGGGCGGGATCAGGATGGAACAGGCCAAGATGGGCAAGATGGACATGGGCGGTATGGAGGGGGGCGGAGCCCAGATGCGAGGCGCAACGCCCACGGTTGCGCCGCCGCTTGAAAAGCGGGCCGGCGGGCTCACGCTGGCGCTGTCGACCGAGCCCGCGCCCCCGCGGATCGGAGAGAACGGAATCCGAGTGAAGCTGACGGACGAGACCGGAACACCGGTGTCCAAGGCGAAGGTGCTGCTCACGTACACCATGCCGATGCCGGGAATGGTGCCGGCCACGATTCCCATGGCGCGTGCGAAAGACGGCGTGTACGAGGCCAAGGTGAACCTGGGCATGGGAGGCCGGTGGGATCTCACGGTGACCATCCAGCGTACAGGCCGGCCCGACATCAAGGAGACGTTTTCCGTGACGACCGTGGGTGGCATGCCGGACATGAACTAACGAAGCGATTAGCGAACAGCCCGAATCCTTCCTGCGGAAAGCTGAGCGCTGAACACGGATTGCTAAGCCGATGATCGAACGTGTCATTGAATGGAGCGCCCGGAACGCCTTTCTCGTTTCCGTGGCGGCGCTCTTCCTGATGGGCTGGGGGCTTTGGGCGGTCTACCAGACCCCGCTGGATGCGATCCCCGATCTCTCGGATGTGCAGGTGATCGTCTTCACCGAATGGCCGGGCCGCAGTCCGGATCTGGTCGAAGATCAGATTACCTATCCCATTATCACATCCCTGTTGGGCGCGCCGCGGATCAAGTCCGTCCGCGGGCAGTCCTTCCTGGGCCTCTCGTTCGTGTACATCATCTTCGAGGACGGGACCGATCTGTATTGGGCGAGAAGCCGGGTGGTGGAGTACCTGCAGGGCGTGACCGGCAAGCTGCCCGATGGGGTCTCTCCGACCTTGGGCCCTGATGCGACCGGGGTCGGCTGGGTATTCCAGTACGCCTTGGTCGACACATCCGGTCGGTACGATCTCGCGGACCTGCGCAGCGTTCAGGATTGGTACCTGCGCTATTGGCTCCAAAGTGTTCCCGGCGTGGCCGAGGTGGCATCGATCGGCGGATTCGTCAAGCAATACCAGGTGCAGGTGGATCCGAACAAGTTGCTCGGCTACCGCATCCCGTTAAGGAAAGTCATCGAGGCCATCCGGCGGAGCAACAACGACGTGGGGGGCCGTGTCATCGAAGCGAGCGAACGGGAATACATGGTGCGAGGCCGAGGCTATATCCGGTCATTAGACGATATCCGGCAGGTGCCGCTGGGGACCGATGGCCAAGGCACCCCGATCACGGTCCAAGACGTGGCCCGTGTGACCATCGGTCCCGATCTGCGCCGCGGTCTCGCCGAACTGGACGGCCAAGGAGAAACGGTGGGCGGGATTGTGGTCATGCGCTACGGCGAGAATGCGCTCGCGGTGATCGACCGCGTGAAGGCCAAGCTCAAGGAAATCACGCCGTCCCTGCCGAAAGGGATTCAGATCGTCCCAGTCTATGATCGCTCCGATCTGATTCTCCGGGCCATCGCCACCCTGAAGGAGAAGCTGATCGAGATCAGCCTCGTCGTGAGCGCCGTCAGCCTGGTGTTTCTGTTCCATCTCCGCTCCGCGCTCGTCGCTATCCTCATCTTGCCGGTCGCGATCCTGCTCTCGTTTCTCGCGATGTACTATCTAGGCATCACCTCGAACATCATGTCGTTGGCCGGCATCGCCATCGCCATCGGGGCCATGGTGGATGCGGTCATTGTCATGGTCGAGAACGCCCACAAGCGATTGGAACAGTGGGAGCAAGCCGGCCGACCGGGATCGAGAGCCGACGTAGTCATCCGCGCGGCTCAGGAAGTCGGCAAGCCGCTCTTCTTTTCGTTGCTCATCATCACGATGGCCTTTCTCCCGGTCTTCACGCTGGAAGCTCAGGAGGGGCGCCTCTTCCGGCCGCTGGCCTTCACCAAAACGATGGCGATGGTGTTTGCGGCATTCGTCTCGATGACGCTCGCGCCGCTCTTGATGGTCTGGCTGATCAGAGGACGGATCGCGCCGGAGGAGGGCAACCCGATCAATCGAGCCTTTATCTGGCTCTACCGGCCGCTGGTGTCCGGTGCGTTACGAGCGCGCTGGCTGGTTGTGATCCTGGCCATTGGAGCGGTGGCGGCTTCCGTCCCCTTGTATGGAACACTGGGGTCCGAATTCATGCCCCCGCTCAACGAGGGCACCATTCTCTACATGCCCACCGCGTTGCCCGGCATTTCGGTAACTCAGGCAGGCCTGCTGTTGCAGCGGCAAGACCGGTTGCTCAAGCAATTTCCTGAGGTGGAGCATGTCTTCGGCAAGATCGGCCGGGCCAGGACGCCGACTGATCCGGCCCACTTGAGCATGGCCGAGACCGTGGTGACCCTCAAGCCGGAGGAACAGTGGCGGCCCGGCGTGACCTGGGACTCGCTGATCGCCGAGATGGACAAGGTCGTGAAATTCCCCGGGATGCCCAACATCTGGTGGATGCCGATCCAGACCCGGACGGAGATGCTCGCAACCGGGATCCGCAGCAATCTCGGCATCAAGATTCTTGGGCCGGACCTTGCGGAGATCGAGCGGATCGGCCTGGAGATCGAGGGGCTCTTGCAGAGCGTTCCCGGAACCCGCAGCGCCTATGCGGAGCGGGTCACTGGCGGGTACTACCTCGACGTTCACGTTGATCGAGAAGAAGCCGCTCGGTACGGGCTCACGGTCGAGGATGTGGAAGAAGTCATCGAGTCGGCCGTCGGGGGCAAGAACATCACCCAGACGGTCGAAGGGCGTGAGCGGTATCCTGTCAACGTGCGCTATCTGCGGGAGCTACGGGACGACCCGGAGTCGCTGCGGCGGGTGCTGGTGGACGTCCACAATGGCGTTCAGATTCCCCTGGGCCAACTGGCGCGGGTGACCGTGACCGGCGGTCCCCCCGCCATTCGCGATGAAAACGGTTCACTCGCCGGTATTGTGTTCGTGGATGTGGCGGGACGGGATTTAGGAGGGTATGTGGAAGAGGTCCAAAAACTCATCCGGGAACGGATCGCACTGCCCGCGGGATACTCGCTCGCCTGGGGCGGGCAATTCCAGTATCTCGAACGGGCCAAGGCGCGGCTCAAGATCGTGGTGCCTATCACGGTGTTTCTGATTTTCGTCCTGCTGTACCTGAACTTCAAATCGGTGACGAAGAGCCTGATCGTCCTTCTGTCCGTGCCGTTCGGGGTCGTGGGCGCCATTGTGTTCCTGTCCCTCCTCCAGTACCATCTGAGCGTCGCGGTCTGGGTGGGCATCATCGCCCTGGCGGGTGTCGCGGCCGAGACGGGCATCATTATGATCATTTTTCTGGACGAAGCCTACGAACGGCGGCAACGAGAAGGCCGTCTCCGGTCGATCGCCGAGTTGCATGCCGCTATCATTGAAGGAGCGGTCCGGCGGGTAAGGCCGAAGATGATGACCGCCTCGGCCATCCTGCTCGGCCTCTTGCCGATCATGTGGAGCCACGGCGCCGGCGCCGATGTTATGAAGCGGATCGCGGCGCCGATGATCGGGGGCATGGTCACCTCAACCGTCCTGACGCTGCTGGTGATTCCCGCACTGTATGCCTTGTGGCGCGGACGTTCTGTTCTCTCAGCGGATCGCCCGCTGCCGACTCATGCCGACTTGGCGTAGGAAGCGACTTCGATATCGGTGTCTCGAGGAAGAACGGAGCATCGCCTTCCTCCCCATGTTTTCGCGGTCTCCAGGAAGATGAGGAGGCGATCACCATCCCGAGTGGAGGGAACGTGTTTCGATGAGGGTCGGTTCCAACTCTCTGCGTGAACGAACGGAAGGGGTGGATGGAAGAGCGAATGGCCTTCGTCCCGTATCGGGGTGCTGTCGCTCGGTAAATCGGCGCGGGAGTCCAAATGGACGCGGCTGCCCGTGGGCGCACCGTCAGGCAGGGAGCCGTCCGGCGCCTCCGTCCTGTGTTGATGACCGCGCTGGTTGCGGCCGTGGGCTCCACGCCGCTGCTGCCAGCTACTGGGCCGGGGTCGGCTTGCTGTCCGGTATGGAGGCGTGTGATGACCATCCTGGGATCGATCGGACTTTTTGTGCTCGCCGGTCTGTGCGAAATCGGCGGCGGCTATCTGGTCTGGCAGTGGTGGCGCAACGGGGCCAGTTGGACCGTGGGAGTCTTTGGCGGACTTGTGCTGTTTTTGTATGGAGTGGTTCCAACATACCAGCCTGCCCACTTTGGACGAGTGTACGCCGCCTATGGAGGCTGGTTCATCGTGCTCTCGCTGATCTGGGGCTGGGCGATCGATCATATAGAGCCAGATCGCTATGACCTGCTAGGGGCAGGCCTCTGCTTAGCGGGTGTCGCCCTCATCATGTACTGGCCTCGGTGAAACGCTCGCTAAAACGTGATGATCTGATAGCCCTGCGACACGAGAGTCTTGAAGCTCGGGTGGCCGTCGAACTCCCCGGCCAGCCTGACGCCGCAGGCCACGACTTTGTCTTTGACGCCGAACGCGCCCGCGCAGAATGCGCACGCGCCGGCGATCCGATCCTTCACGGCTTCATAGAGGCCGTGAATCTGGTGGTCCGGCTTCGACAGTTCCGGAATCCACTTGGGCCCGGCGCCGTCGAAGATGAGCTGCACGTCCTCATGGGCCTCCTTGAATTCCTTCACCGCCTCCAAGGTGTTGACGACCCGTCCCAGTCCCTCGTGCGTCTCCGTATCCGCGAGCACAACAATAGCGACTTTGTCCATATCCCTGCCTCCTTCTATTGATAAGGTGAAGAAAAGGGGTCGAGTGAAGAAAAGGGGTCGGGAGTCTTTTCTCAAAAGCTCTGGGCGCCAGCGGCGCGCCTGGAGCGAGACCTTGGAACACGAGTCCGCTCGTCAGACGTCGGAGCCGTCTCGCCTCCGTCGCCGTAGGCGTTGTTTCCCAGCGGTGGTCGATCCTCTCAAGAAAAGAATCCCGACCCCTTTGCATTTCGACGACCCCTTTGCATTTCGACTCATCTGTGAGCCAGCTTACAGAGTCATCGGATCAAGGTGGGACAAGAATATAAGTGGCAGAGGGGGGGCGGTCAGCCACCGTAGGCCGCAGGATCGGGCCCACGGTGACTACACCGAAGCGTCGATGTGGAAAATAATGGCGCCTCTAATTGCCGATGCACCGGAGTACGTCAGACATTTCCTGGTCTTCGAGGACCGGCATGATCGTGAGTTCCATCAGGTTGCTCCACATAAAAGCGAACTCAGCCAAGACCTTCGGATCCTCGCTCTCCAAGAGCTCAAAGCCACCGCTGAGATCGGCGCGGGTCCAGCGACCCAACAGTTTGGCTCCCGATGGCGGCTGCCCGCCTGTCTTTCTGAACCGGACGATACCCTCATCGCGGGTCCGGCTTCCAAGTATATGCCATAATAAACTTCGTCGTGCGCTCCTTGTTATTGTTGAGGGGGCGGTTAGCGCGTCGAGGCCATCGGTTTCTCCACGATGTCTTTCTTCATGGGGCCAAGGGCGCCGAGCAACTCGTTCTTCTCGCGTTCGCCGACTTTGAACTTGTTCAGCGCGGCCACCAAGTCTCCGACCAGGGCGTCGAACTCCTCGCCGCTGATCCCCATGCCGGTGTGAGCGCTCTTCATGTCCCGGCCCGTGTAAGTACAAGGGCCGCCCGAAGCCTGACAGATTTGATCGATCAACATCATCTTGAGACGGGGAATGTCGGCGTTGGCGAACTTGCCGTTGATCCGTGCGTCGGCCGCCACGCGAGCGATGAAATCATCCACGACGGCTGTGAGGGCGGGCTTGCCGCCCAGCCGGTCGTACAATGATTTGTCTGCCACCATCTTCCCGTCCGATGATTCCATGGTGTTACAACCGATGACGGTTGCGGCCGTTCCAAGAATGACGAGCCAGGAAGCAAAACGTACATGCATGGCAACTCCCTCCTTGAGTACGGTTGAGATTGTGAGCGTCGCCCGGGCCGTGGTTCGATCGTCTCTAGCTTCTTACGGGAAACCGCTGTGAACGGATTCGCCCCGTCACATCAAAAAAGTTTCAAAAGCAAGAATCCATTTCTTGAGAAATCTCGTAGGGGGATGGACCTGCGCTTGACAGCGCCCGTCGTAAACGGGAGACTAGCGCGCTTCCAAAAGGGAAAGGGCAGATGAGTCCGCGTCGTCGAGGGTGAGCCGAAGCGTTACGATGGAGGACGCCATGGAACGTGCAGCGCGGTGGAACGTAGCGACGGTTCTCTTCCTGAGTTTGTTGATCGGAAACGTGACGGCCGCACCGCCCCAGGCAAGCAACCCCGGGCTTACGGCCTACCTCGATGGTCTCCATGCTCTGATGCAAGGGCAGTGGGGGGATGCCGCGCAAGCCCTCTCCCGCGCGCTCGACTCTTCCGGCGACGATCCCACCTTCGTGCTCGCGCGCGGCGTGGCTTATACGCTTTCGGAGCAGTTCCCTGAGGCTTTCAAGGACCTTGAGCGAGCCAAACGGTTGGGCCTGAAGGGTCGGGAGGCGGAACTCTGGATCTATGTGACCGCGGCCATGAGCGGCATCGTCAGTCAAGAACATGCCTTGGGAGGATTCCAGGACCGTGGAGATCGACCGGCGGTCGTCAGCATCCCCGGCCACATTGCGCAGGGGCGAGACGACTATTCGTCGCAGTACGGCTCGTTCATCGTGTATCAGTTGGGAATGGAATATCAGAAGCATCGTCTTCCGGCCGATTACGGCGGATCAGGAAACCCGGCGGGAACACAGAGTCCGCAGATGCGTCAGACCATGCTGAAGGCCGGCCAGTTGTTTGCGGAGAAGTGGATGAAACGGCCAGAATTGGCCTCGGCCAACCTTGCCTACGCCAAACCACGTATCGCAGGCAAAGGTCAAGGTACTCCGCTGGTGCAGGCGCAACGAGCGTTGGCGGCGAAACCGAGCGATCCGGAGGCGCGCTATCTCGTCGCGAAGAGTTGGCTCGACCTCGGCAGGCCAGCGACGGCGAGGAGGGAATTCACAATCGCGCTCACGAGTCGGACTGACTATGTGGAGGCCTATCTGGGCCGAGCCATGGCCGCCGCGCGCCTTGGTGACGTCAAGCGTACTCGTGCCGATCTTGAGATCGCCTCCAAGCTCGACGGTGCTGCGACCGGTAAAGTTCGTCCTGCGATTGAGACGGAACTGGCCAAGCAGAGAGTGGAAGGTTCGGCGGACACGCTGCTGGGAGAGTTGGAGCAGGGGGTCAAATCGGGCGCAGCGACGGAGCAATTGATCGCTCTGGCGACGAAAATTCACAAGGTGGCCGGTGAACAACGTCTCCGGTACGACGAGATCTATCAAGAGAGGTTACGCGTATTGGAAGATGCGGTTCGGGCGACCCCCAAGAATCCAGACAAGCTCGCCGATCTGGCCAAATATCTCATCGAAGAGGCGGACAACCGTGGTGAGCGGGTCGAACCGCGCAGAGCGCTCGTCCCGTATCGGTGGCAGGAGTCGCGCGAGAAAGAGCTTGGTCGCGCGATCCAGATTGCCGATCGCGCTGGCGCTCAACGGCAACCATGTTCAGGCCCTGATACACAAAGCGGTGGCTTTGACCGGCTTAAAACAGTATGACCAGGCGGAAAAGCTGGCGGATCAAGTCTTACGCATCGCCAGGAATAATCCGGACGCGCTGCGCCTCTACGCGAAGTTTCGGGTGATGCGGGCCAATCAGATGTCGAACGAGGCTGCAATGCTGCGCCAGGAACGCTGTTCGACATCAAGGAGCGAACAGGATCTCGGTGACAGGATTCGGGTGACGGAAACCACGACCTGCATTCCTCCCTCGCCGGCCGATCTCCAGCGCGCCGCGCAACTGGACGCTCAGGCGGCGGAATTGCGGCGACGGGCGCGGGCGGCGATGGAAGCCGCGATCAAGGCGACCAAAGGCACGGTTGAGGGATATCTCATTCAGGCTGATCTCCACCTGTGGGATGGGGACCTGGACGTCGCGCAGGCCGACCTGCAGCAGGCCGTCAAACTCGATCCAAAATCGTTGGAGGCTCAGGATCAACTGGTGCAGTTTTACGCGAGGACCGGCCAGCAGGACAGAGCGGATGAGCAGCAAGCCATCGCACGACAGCTCATCCATACCACTGCGGCGCCGCTGCTCCGTATAGCCTGGAGACGAATTGATAAGACTGCCTGGCAGGGAACGAGAACGGCTCTGACTTCCGCCAAACAGTTTGACCTCACGGACGCACGGATATTCGCGTATCTCGGCGTGGTCTTTCAAGAAGATGAGAAACCGGTTGAGGCGGCAGCGGCTTTCCGGACAGCCCTTGTGTTAGAAGAGGGGCGCCTGCGGCTGGACGAGCCGGCTGACCCGACGGCCAAGGTCGCGCGTGACGCATTGGACTTCGGGCTCTCGATACAGGCGCGGTTCCACCTCGCGGCGTTGCTGGAGCAGGACGGCGGAGTCGCTGAAGCTCTGAGCCTGTACCAAGGTGCGGTGGAGTATGAGCCACGGTTGGCGCCGGACTGGGAGTCGCGGGAGATGTTCTCCGCGCTGTGGCCGGACCAGAAACCCGACCGAGGCGCCTACGCGCCGGCTCCCGTGAATGCGGCCACCTTGGTGGCGGATGCGCATCTCCGGCTGGGAAAGCTCTTGGCCAAGGCGGGCAAGCACGACGAGGCGATCCGGCACTTCACGGCAGCCGCGCATTTCGGTCCGAAGCGGATGGCCGGCATTCCCATGATCGGCAATGAAAAGGGCGACACCAACTTCGGCGGCATTGCCGGCGCGCCGGCCTCGGAAGCGGCCCTGTACCTGGCGCAGGCTCTGTTAGCAAAGGGCGACTCCAAAGGCGCGAGCGAGGCGTTGTACGAAATCGGTCGGAATATTCCCGAACACTTGCGCGGCGATCTCAACGAACTGAACATGGCGATCGCCAAGGCGAGTTCGACCATGCGCCAGCCGAATCGCTGCGAAGAACGGGATCCCGAGAGACGGCAATATGCGGACTTCCAGCGGCAACAGGATCAGGAGCGTCTGCGCCTGGCCACGAAGGAAATGGCGCCCAACGCCAGGGTCACGCCGGAATTGGTGGGGGTTTGGGAGTTGACACCGGACAACAAATTTCTGCCGTGGAAAAAGACGCTCACCGTCGAGCCGAACGCTGACTACACGCTCGTCTCGAAAAACGACGGGACAACGACGAGAGGCAAAATGAACGTGCAAGTCGGGCGGGATGTCGTTCGTGGCCGGTCCGAACCCTCGCGCGGCCAGATGATGTTGTTGGATGCAACCTCCGGACAGATTGGCACGATGTGGTACGAATTCACCGACCGCGATGTGATGCGAATCACCGACCTCGACGGGACCACCTATGAGGCGCGAAGGCGGCAGTGAGATGATGTGGAACGGCTGCTGGAATCGAACGGGATAAGCGACGGTCGCTCACGGCAAACGCAGAATCGTTATTCCAGAATTTCAAGCCGAAGGTTGTCAAAGTAGGTGACGGCGTCCGATTTGGTCCACAGTCCGATTCGCCCTGCCTTGAATGTCCCATCACAAAGGTCAAAGACAGGCTCGCCATCATAGAAGATTTGCATTCGGCATCCACGGGCGATGACGCGCACCGGATGCCATTTCTTCACGTCGATGATGCGGTCACCGTTCTGCGGCTACGGCGCACGCCGTTCACCACGTGGTAGACGCGAATATTCTGCTCAAGCGGATTGGCTCTCGTCAGAGAGTAGTCCCGGTCTCCGGCGGCTCGCCAGATGAGACTTCCTCCCCTATCGGCTTTCCCACCAATGACCAAGAAGGAGACTTAAAGATCAAGATCGGAGGCGGCGAGGTCATTGACGAAGACGACCTTGTAGGCGTGTTCTGCGCCTTTGCCCATGAGCTGGCCAAGCACCTGGGGCGGACTCTCGGCCCGATCAGTTTGAACGATCTTTCATTCCCGGCCGGCCGCCCATCGAAGAGGGTACTGATTGAAAAATCCTCGGGGAGGGTTCCGGCGAGATCGACATCGAAATGCCAAGTCAACGGTGGCGCCGTCACGCTTGCGGCAAGCACCGGACAAGCCATGGCCGCCGACACCGACAGGAGAAGGCTTATGAAAACCTGCGCTGCTCTACTCATTCAATCCTCAGTCTCCGCCTTTTAGAGTCCGCCGATACAGGTATCCATAGACAACCGCGTTAACAACCAGCACTCCTGCTCCAAACAAGACCTGCGCGTCGCGCGTAAGGTTTTCCGGGTAGAGCGTGGGCAGGAGATACTGCGCGACGAAGTCGGAACGGTAGCCGTTGTCGCCACCCAGCTCGCGCAAATGGTTTTCGAGCGGAGTCAGCGGACAGACCCAACCGCCGAATTCCACCAAGGCGCCCCAGGCTGCGGCGGGCAAGTGAACCCACGACAACCGGCGCCACCGCAGGATCAGCAAGCCGCCGAACAACACGAACAGCACGAAGACCAAATGGATAAGCACAACCAGGTCTGCAAGCAAACCGTACGGCATCGCTCACAGTCTGGAGAAAAACGGTCGAGGAGGCAACTCTCGTGAACGCTAGAAGAGCCGTGGCGTAGAGGAACCATCGGGCGGTCCTGGGTAGATGAGGAGGCCATTGTCCACTTTGGCGAACGACGTGAGTTGATGCGGTTGCGCCTCAGCCCCGGATACGATGTGCCGGACTTCCCAGCCTCGGCTGACCAGCGCATCCGCGATTAGCGACCGGTGGCAGCGCCACGGGACCGCTTCGGCGCACATGACGGCGGTAGGCCCGCTCTCGCCGCAGGCCATCAGCTCCCCCAGCGCTCCCCGGAAGTCATCCGTCTGCATGTAGTCCGCATAACCTCTGAAGCCGTCGCTCCGCCATCCCAGGTTCACAGAATCGGGCCGGCTTTTCCGGCGCCCGCCCAGCTCCGGCATGGGCCGGTAGAGCACACCGGCTTCCCATAGGCTTTGGGCGAGCGGCTCGGCATCGAAGTGGGGATAGCGTCGCGAGACGGGAAACCGCCGGACATCGACGAGGATTCGGATCCCGTGCGCCCGAAGGAGGCCGATGAAGGCCTCGATGGGTCTGGTCGAATGGCCGATGGTCCAAAGCTGTGAAGCCATGGGTACGATTATGACATACATCTCTCTTTGAAGAATTGCCGACCGTGCTGGCGAAGAGCGCTCAGTCGGGAACAGGGTAGGCGTGCAGGCGAATGTTTCGCGAGCAGCAGATTCGATCAGCCGGTTGCGGCTATTGCCTGTTCGGCTTCTTGAGGTAGCCGAACTCGAACAAAGTACGAGGCAGGATAGAGGTAGTCTTCACCTGACTCATCGATCACGCGAATGTAGCCATCTTTTTCCGCGTCCTTGTCAGGGATGACACGATAGACCTTGCGCCGTTCAAGGTCCTCACAGTCATCATTTCTCACGCAGAGAACAAACGCTCGCTGGAAAGGCTTTTTTCTCATATAAATATTTTAGTCCAAAAACCGTTTGATTTTCATCTTCTTCCGTCCGATCCCGTGGGCTTCGTACCAATGCAGCTCTACGCATCTGACGATCCCGCTCGCTAAACGGACACGAGCCACTCCCTTGAGCTTTCTCCAACGGCCCGGGCCAAACTGGCGACGCAGCCGCATGATATCCCTGATTCTGCCGCCGACAGCGATGGTTTCAATCTGCTCGATCTCACTGAGAATCTCAAAATGCACCGCGCCATTCTACGTGCCGGTAGGTGGTGGATCAATCCCAAAGGCAGAGCCTGTCGTGAGTCCTAATCTCATAAGGCGAATCAGATGTGGCAGAAAGACTGTAGCTCGGTACCACGAGCGCGCCTGGCAGACGTACGGACCCTCGTGCCTGAAAAGGCCACGACGCGTCCAGCCTGTGCTGCGAAGCGTACCTGCTTATCCGATCAGGTAAAACAAGGCCGGCGCGGTGAGCCGCAACAACCCTTTCACCAAGAAGAAAGCAACCCCAGCGACGCCCACGCATGTCCACCAGACATCCGTCCAAGAAAAAAGTCCAAGAAAAAAGGGTCGGGAGTCTTTATTAGGCTCTACCGGTGTTCAGAGCCCTCGGTGAGAAAGCGGGGCCTGATGAGACCAAGAAAAGACTCCCGACCCCTTTACATCTTTCCGAAAGGGGTGAGGCGGGTAGTCAAGCACGTCGATCTGTCCCGGTCAATACCAGGGCGCGTATAATGCCGGCCATGCAGCTCGCGCGATTGGTCGAGGTGGTCGCCAAGGTCCGCGCGACCACCAAGAAAACCGAGAAAATCATCCTCCTCGCTGAGTGTCTCCGCCAAACGCGGGGCAAGGAGACGGAACTGGCTGCGCTCTATCTGTCCGGCGCACTTCCGCAAGGGAAAATCGGCGTCGGCTGGCGGATGATCCAGGAGGCGACGGGCGAGGGGCCGGCGTGTGGCGAGCCCTTGACGCTCACGGAGGTGGATCACGTCTTCGAGGCGGTGGCGGCGGATCGAGGCGCCGGCTCGACCGAGCGGAAGATCGGCATGCTGCGCCGGCTCTTCGAACGGGCCGGTCCGGAGGAACGCCGGTTCCTTGCCCAATTGGTCATGAGCGAGATCCGGCAAGGCGCGCTGGAAGGCCTGTTGCTGGACGCGATCGTCAAAGCCGCCAGTCTGCGGTCCGGTGATGTTCGTCAAGCCTTCATGTTCTCCGGCAACATTGGGGAGGTCGCCCGTGTGGCGTTGGAAGAAGGCGCGGCCGGGCTCTCCCGCTTTTCACTGCGGCTGTTTACCCCCGTCGCGCCGATGCTCGCCAATAGCGCGGAGGATGTGGAAGAAGCGCTGGATCGGCTCGAGGAAGCGGCGTTTGAATATAAAGTGGACGGCGCACGCATCCAGGTCCACAAGGGCGGCGCAGACGTCCGAATATTCACGCGGCAACTGCAAGACGTCACCGAGCGACTTCCGGAAGTCATCGAATGGGCGCGCGCCTTGCCGGTGCGGGAAGCGGTCCTGGAGGGCGAAGCCATCGCGCTGAGGTCAGATGGGCGGCCGTTGCCGTTCCAGATCACCATGCGGCGGCTCGGCCGTATCAAAAACGTGGACGCGGTTCGGCGTGCGATTCCGCTCTCCTCGTTCTTCTTCGATTGCCTCTACCTCGAAGGTGACGGACCCTTGATCGCAGCGCCGTATCGGCAACGGGTGGAAATCCTGGCCAAGATCGCTCCGCCGGCGTCCGTTGTGCCGTCCCTCGTGACGAGCCGTGCGGACGAAGTCGAGCGCTTTCTGAAAACGGCTTTGGACGCCGGGCATGAAGGGCTGATGGCGAAGTCGCTCACTTCACCCTATGTCGCGGGGCAGCGCGGCTTTCACTGGCTCAAGTTGAAGGCGGCGACGACGCTGGACCTGGTCGTGCTGGCGGCGGAATGGGGCCACGGCCGGCGCTCCGGCTGGCTGTCCAATCTGCATCTCGGCGCGCGCGATCCGCGGAGCGGGCAGTACGTGATGCTGGGGAAGACGTTCAAAGGGCTGACGGACGAGATGCTGCAATGGCAGACGGAGAAACTGCTCTCGCTGCAAACGAGCCGTGACGAATGGACGGTCTATGTGCGACCGGAACTTGTCGTCGAGATCGCCTTCAGCGAGATTCAGGAATCGCCGCGCTATCCAGCCGGCCTGGCCCTCCGTTTCGCCCGCGTGAAACGCTTCCGGCCGGACAAGTCGGCTGCGGAGGCAGATACGATTCAGACCGTGATGACGGTATTCCACAAACAACGCGGAACGGGCGAGACTCAAGCCTCGGGAGACTCTGATGTCTCCGTTCGAGCGGCTGAGGCGTATACAGGGGATGGCGAGGAATGCCACCGGCGAGGAGCGGAGACGCGATCATGCGATGAGGGCTGAAGATCGACTCATATAACACCGCGTGTGAAGGAGCAGAAAGCTCGTCGGGCCCATCACGGCTCGCCGGGCCGAAGCCTCGGCGAGTTCGCCAGCTTCGTGCGCGTGCGCTTGATGACCTCGTCCGTGAACTCGGTCGTCGTGGCATGGCCTTTCAGGTCCGCGGTGCGGACTCCCTCGGAGACGGCTTCGAAAACCGCCTCCATGATCGCTTGCGCGACCGCAGCCGCCCGATCGCCGATGTACGATAGAAGCACCGCGCCCGCGAGGATCATGGCCATCGGGTTCGCGAGGTTCTTGCGAAACAACGAGGGAGCGGTCCCGTGGGGTGCTTCCGCCATGACGACGCGGAGATTCCAGCTCTCGTCGAAGCTCAACAGGAGGGATTCGGCGCCCGCAATCGATCCGAACATCTGCAAGACCAGATCGGACAGACAATCCCCGTCGCGGTTCAGAGCCGGGATCACCAGCGCGTCGCCGGGATTGGCCAGTAGCAGCGCATAGGTCGCGTCGATGAGTTGCGGCGCGTAGCGTACATGGGGATAGCGCGTGGCGGCTGCGTCCAGTTCTTCTTTAAGCATGCCCTCGTAAACGGGGCTGATCGTGTACTTGGGACCGCCGAACACCTTGGCGCCCAATCGTTCGGCGTGACGGAACGAGAACTCGGCGACTGCGCGACAGTGCCGCCTGGTGATTCGGTCGATCCGATAAGCCGTCTGGTCCAACCCCTCTCCTTCCCGCCACTCTTTCGCCCCGTACGCATCCCCGACAGCCATCCGCACGATCGCGATGGGTCCGTGGACGCCAGCCACGGGCGGCACGCCGGGGAGACGCCGGCCGGTACGCACAATGACCGTGCCGTCGACCCGCTCCCGCAGCAGAGCATTGGGGCTCCCCAGATCCGGTTCGCCCTCCGGGGTGATGGTGGCCGCTTTCAAGCCAAAGCGGTGCGCGAGCAGAGCGTCGGCCGCGTCTTCGACGATGCGATTCCTCGTGGCCCGCCGGTTCTCAAGGCTCAAGTCAAAACGTTCGAACGCAAGGGCGACCCCAGTCACCGCGGGATCTAACACCCGGAGCGCCTCTTCAAGGAGTTCTTGCCCGGTTTGATCTCCCTCCAGGATCACGATGGTGGTATCCATGAAAACGCTCCTCTCTTCGTCCGTGACGAACCCGTTCGCCGACCCCCATGGGTCATCATACTTTGCCGAAGACCAAGCGCCAACGTCTTCCGGCACTTTCTGTCAGAATGTGAGCCCTCTCGATGAGACATCGACGCATATCGTGTTGAAGCGCGCTCCCGTATTACACTAACCCGTTCACAGATTGAGAAAGCGAACCTAGCAGGATGTTGAAAAAGTCCGCCAGCTTTGTTCTCGCGTCGCTCAGCGGCTCAACGTTTTGGACCCGTTGCAACGGGAAGAGCAACGGGTACCCCGAGTACGCCTCGCCTCTTCGCTCGCTGCGGCCCGGGTACCCGCCTGGCGGGTGCGACG